>Ga0129307_1000909_pt1 | contig 38622 bp, 30 predicted proteins | sample P1105metagenome_FD_94437 | JGI IMG/M metagenome (GOLD analysis project Ga0129307, IMG submission 94437) | Capybara group fecal microbial communities from Wisconsin, USA - P1105 metagenome | ecosystem: Host-associated > Mammals > Digestive system > Large intestine > Fecal | place: USA: Wisconsin...
GATAACGTGAAAATGACGGTAAGCCTAATCCACCCGATTGCGATGGACCAAGGTTTACGTTTCGCTATCCGTGAAGGCGGTCGCACAGTCGGCGCCGGCGTGGTGGCACAAGTTATCAAATAATATATTGTCATCAGACATTCAGAAAAGGGTACCGAAAGGTACCCTTTTTATTGCGGTTTATCGTGAAGTGTTGATATGAAGAATTCTGCCTGTAGGAAATATTTGTATTCGATTCGCTTTATGCCGTCGGCCAAAGAATTATATATGAACGTTGCGGTAAGCTTATATCCAAGGTGACAGTCAATTTATTCGGACGGATGATGCTATCAACGACAATTTTGCCTTTGACAACGTTCACGTTATGGAAAACAAAAAAGAGCGGAATCAAAGATTCCGTTATTTTTTATAAAAAAACTTGATTTTATTCCGTCTATCTTGTAATTAATTAATCTCACACAAACATAATCTTAATCATAAGGAATAAAACATGAAAAACGTTGGTTTTATCGGATGGCGCGGGATGGTCGGTTCCGTATTAATGGATCGTATGCAGCAGGAACGGGATTTTGCAAATCTTAATCCGGTTTTTTTTACCACCTCTCAAGCGGGGCAAAAAGCGCCGGTATTCGGCGGCAAAGAAGCGGGAACGTTGAAAGACGCTTTTGACATCGAAGAATTAAAAAAACTGGATATTATCGTCACCTGCCAGGGCGGAGATTACACCAATGAAGTTTATCCGAAACTGAAAGCCGCCGGTTGGGACGGCTATTGGGTGGACGCCGCTTCCGCGTTGCGCATGGAAAAAGACGCCATCATCGTCTTGGATCCGGTGAACCAACACGTTATCGCCGACGGCTTAAAAAACGGCATTAAAACCTTTGTCGGCGGTAACTGTACCGTCAGTCTGATGTTAATGGCGTTAGGCGGTTTATTCGAACGCGATTTGGTGGAATGGATTTCTGTGGCGACTTACCAGGCTGCTTCCGGTGCCGGCGCCAAAAATATGCGCGAACTGGTTTCACAAATGGGTTTATTGGAAAAATCCGTCAGCACGGAATTAGCCAATCCGGCTTCTTCCATTTTAGAGATTGAACGCAAAGTCACCGCCGAAATGCGCGCAGACAGCTTCCCGACGGACAATTTCGGCGCCGCATTAGCGGGCAGTTTAATTCCGTGGATCGACAAATTGCTGCCAAGCGGTCAAACTAAAGAAGAATGGAAAGGCTATGCGGAAACGAACAAAATTCTGGGGTTAAGCGACAACCCGATTCCGGTGGACGGCTTATGCGTGCGCATCGGTGCATTGCGCTGCCACAGCCAGGCGTTCACAATCAAACTGAAAAAAGATATTCCGTTAGACGAAATCGAACAAATCTTGGCTTCACATAACGAATGGGTGAAAGTGATCCCGAACGATAAAGAAACCACCTTGCGCGAATTAACGCCGGCGAAAGTCACCGGCACCTTGAGCGTGCCGGTTGGGCGTTTACGCAAATTGGCGATGGGGCCGGAATATTTGGCGGCTTTCACCGTGGGCGACCAATTATTGTGGGGCGCTGCGGAACCTGTACGCCGAATCTTGAAACAGTTAGTGGCTTAAAAGAAAAAGTGCGGTCAAATTTAACCGCACTTTTTGTTTCCTCCCGAGAATAACGAAAGAAAATTCCATGTATCGAGAACCGCATTTTGGCAAATTCGCGCTGAGCCAGCTGGCTCCGTTCGCGGAACAGTTCCCCGTTCAATATATGGACGGGCAGAACGGCTGCCGCCTGGCGTACCGTTATTTTCATCATCAGGCGCATTGCAAATTAGTGATTCTGGTGAACGGACGGGCGGAAAATCTGCTGAAATGGACGGAAGTCGCTTACGATTTTTATCATCGCGGTTATGACGTGCTGGCGTTTGATCACCGCGGACAAGGCTTTTCACAGCGTCTGTTGCAGGATAAGCAAAAAGGTTATTTGGACGAGTTCCGTTTTTATGTGGCGGACATGGCAAAAATCATCGAAAAATCGACCGCACTTTTTGCTTACCAAAGCCAGCATATTCTGGCTCATTCCATGGGCGGCCTGATTTCCGCCTATTATTTGGCGGATTATGACCACCGTATCACTAACGCCGTGCTTTCCGCGCCGTTTTTCGGCATGCCGCTGAAGCATCCGATTCGGGATCGGATTGTCATCGGTTTGATGTTGCTGCTCGGACAAGGCGAGCGTTATGTGTTCGGCAAGCAGCCGTATCGTCCGGTGCATGTTTCGCTGAACGATTTAAGCAGTTGTGCGACGCGAATGAGATGGATGAATCGGGTAAACCGAAAACATCCCGAGTTGGGATTGGGCGGGCCGACTTTTCGCTGGGTCCATTTATGTTTGCAGGCGATTCGCCGTTTGCCGCAGGTTTTGCCGAAAATCGACATTCCCGTGCTGATTCTGCAATCGGAACAGGAAAAGATTGTGGCGAATAAAAATCTTGAAAATCTGACCGCACTTTTACCGCAGGGTAAATTGGAACAAATCCCGCTGGCGAAGCATGAAATTCTGTTTGAAAAAGATGCGGTGCGGGAAAATGCGCTGCAGAAAATCTGGACATTCATGGAAAATCCGTTAAATTGAACGCGCACTTTTATGCGCTGCGATTGTCATAATAAACGCGTTAATGCGGGTGCGTTAACGAAATTTTAATTTTTATCAGAAGGAAACTCAAATGGCGGCAGAACAGGCCCAAGAAACCGTTCCGAACATTGATGTGCAGGAACAGGCAAGTAAAGTGATTGATACCGTAAGTTCTATGAATATGGACACTTTGCTTCACGACTGGATTATTCCGTACGGCACCAAAATTTTATTGGCGGTCGTTATTTATGTGGCGGGCAAATGGATTGCGCGGTTAATCAGTAAATTGTTAGGTAAAGCGGCGTTGGCGTCCACCAAAGACGAAATGCTGCAGAGTTTTGTGTCATCCATCAGTTATTTTCTGATGCTGTTAATCGTTATAATTGCGGCATTGTCGCAGTTGGGCATTAACACCAGTTCGTTGGTTGCTCTTATCGGTGCGGCGGGTTTGGCTGTGGGGTTGGCGTTGCAAAATTCGCTGCAAAATTTTGCGGCAGGCGTGATGTTGTTGGTGTTCAAACCGTTTCGTAAAGGAGATTTGATTGAAACCGGCGGCATGACGGGAACGGTGGAACAAATGGGATTATTGGTGTTGGAATTGCGCACCGCGGATAACAAAACCGTATTAATTCCGAACGGCAAAGTGTTCAGCGACAGCATTGTGAATAATTCGGCGAACAAAACCCGCCGTATCGATTTTATTTTCGATATCGCGTACGACGCGGATATTGCTACGGCCAAAGAGATTGTTGCGCGCGTATTGGACGAGGATCCGCGCGTGCTGAAAACACCGGCGCCGACGATTGCGGTCGGTGCGCTGGCGGCAAGCAGCGTACAATTATTTGTGCGCCCGTGGGTGAATACGCCGGATTATTGGGGCGTGCATTTTGATGTGACGGAACGAATCAAGCTGGAATTTGATAAAGCGGGTATCGACATTCCGTTTGCACAAATGGATTTACATTTGCCGGAAAACGCGACGATTTCCACGAAATAATATTCTTCCCGCTCCAAAAGCAAGGCACCATCTTACTTAAAAATCAAGGCCCGAATCACAGCGGGCCTTTAATTTTATTCAGCATGCGATAAGTATTTTTGCTTAAATACCCATTTATTTTCTGATTTTTAAAAATAAGTTTAGTCTTTATTTTGCGATATTTAATCCTTTAAATTAATCTAATTTTGGTTTTAAATTCTAAGGTTCTATTATATGCGATATTTTTGTTATTTTAGCGCCGAAATTTAAAGGCTAAATCGAACTATTAACCTTATTTTATATATTGACATTATTCCGGATTAGCGCAATATTTAACCTATTCGATTTAACCTGAAGGAATCCGTTATGCGCGCACTTAAACAGCTAAGTCATTATCTTACAAAATTTACCGCTCTTTTCATTATTCTCACCGCCTGTGTGACTTTCTATGCTCCCGATTTGTTCGCTTGGGTGAAAGGCGATGCCCAGGTGTTGGTGTTGGGCATTATTATGCTTTCTATGGGGATGACGCTCGGCGCCAACGATTACAAAATTCTGGCACGGCGTCCCTTTGATATTTTCGTCGGCGCGGTGGCGCAATACACCATTATGCCGTTTGTGGCGATTGCCATTGCCAATATGTTTAATCTGTCTCCGGGGCTTACTTTAGGCCTGGTGTTGGTGGGATGTTGTCCGGGCGGCGTATCGTCCAATATTATGAGTTTTTTATGCAAAGGCGACGTGGCGTTTTCCGTGGGAATGACCACCGTTTCCACTATTATCGCACCGGTCATGACGCCGCTGTTGATCAATTACCTGGTGGGCGAAAGTATTGATATGGACGGCTGGGCGATGTTCAAATTTATGCTGTGGGTGACAATTTTACCGGTAGCCGTCGGTTCCGCATTCAACATTTTTTTCCACAAAAGTAAATGGTTCCACGACGTACAAGCCACGATGCCGGGCGTGGCGGTGATCAGTTTTGCCTGTATCGTGGGCGGCGTAGTGGCGGTTCACGGCGCGAAATTCCTGGAATCGGGGTTGATTATTTTCGCTTGTATCGCTTGCCATAACGGCATCGGTTATGCATTAGGTTATTTTGTCGGCGAATTAATCGGCATGACCACCGCCAAAAAACGCACCTTATCCATTGAAGTGGGCGTGCAAAACGCCGGTTTGGCAACGGGATTAAGTTCCAAATTCTTCCCGACCAGCGCGGAATCCGCCATTGCCTGCGCGGTGTCTTGCGTATGGCATTCCATTTCCGGCACCATTCTGGCGAACCTGTTCCTATGGTGGGATAAAAAACAGGGTAAATCGGTTTCCACCGTGCATTCCGTGGCGGAAAGCTGATTTGAATATCTCGCTATTGCTCAAAGTGCGGTCAATTTTGACCGCACTTTTTGTTTATCACGCCTTTTTTTCCGGCCTTGAACTTGCTTCTGGTAAAAGTGCGGTCGAATTTTGCTAAGTTTTTTTTAAAAATTTGAAGTTCGTCACATTTATTACAAAAATGTTACGTAAATGTAAATTTGAACTTTACGTTATTCACAATCGAGGCGTATAGTGTAAATATCAATCAGAAATCGCTGATTTGATAACCAATGGCGAATTTGACTTTATTTCTTGCGGAGGTAGCGATTATGTCAACATATTATTTTTTACCAACCAGAAATGTATTCGGCGAAAATGCAGTTGAAGAAGTCGGCACATTAATGAAAAGTTTAGGCGGCAACAATCCACTGATTGTGACCGACGCGTTCCTTGCCAAAAGCGGCATGGCGGATCAATTGTCCGCCGTATTAAGCAATGCGGGATTAAAACCGGTAATTTTCGGCGGTGCCGAACCGAACCCGACGGATAAAAACGTGGAAGACGGTGTGGCGTTTTATCATGAACACGGCTGCGATTCCATCATTTCCCTGGGCGGCGGTTCTTCTCACGACTGTGCCAAAGGTATCGGCTTAATCGCCAGTAACGGCGGACGCATTCAGGATTACGAAGGCATCGACCGTTCCCATAATCCGATGGTGCCGCTGATGGCGGTCAATACCACGGCGGGGACGGCGTCCGAAATCACTCGATTCTGTATCATCACCGACACGGCGCGCAAAGTCAAAATGGCGATTGTGGACTGGCGCGTCACGCCGCAAATCGCTGTGAACGATCCGCTGCTAATGAAAGGCATGCCGCCAAGTCTGACCGCAGCGACCGGCATGGATGCGCTGACTCATGCGATTGAAGCCTACGTCTCCACCGCCGCCAATCCGCTTACCGATTCCGCGGCGTTAATGGCGATTACCATGATTCAGCAATATTTGCCGAAAGCGGTGGCAAACGGCGAATATATGAAAGCGCGCGATAAAATGGCATACGCGCAGTATTTGGCAGGAATTGCCTTTAACAATGCGTCTCTCGGTTACGTGCACGCCATGGCGCACCAGTTGGGCGGTTTCTACAACCTGCCGCACGGCGTTTGTAACGCGATTCTGCTGCCTTATGTGGAAGAGTTTAACCTTATCGGCAATCTCAACCGATTCCGCGACATTGCCAAAGCCATGGGCGAAAATATCGACGGCTTATGCACCGATGACGCAGCGCTGAAAGCCATTTCAGCCATTCGTCGGCTAAGCAAACAAGTGGGCATTCCGGCCAATCTGCGATTGCTCGGCGTGAAACCGGAAGATTTCGATGTGATGGCGGAAAACGCGATGAAAGACGTGTGTATGCTCACCAATCCGCGCAAAGCCACCAAACAACAGGTTATCGAAATTTTCCAACGGGCTTATGACGGCGATTAATTTTCCCAAACGCGATTGTAAACCTATCCTCTAAAAAGTGCGGTCAAATTCGACCGCACTTTATTTTTCTGTTTCGCAATTAATGGTAAACTAAGCGGAATTTTTGAGACAACCAAACAGGATACAGAATGCGTACGAGTCAATATTTATTTTCAACCCTAAAAGAAACCCCGAATGATGCTCAGGTGGTGAGCCATCAGCTGATGTTGCGGGCGGGCATGATTCGCCCGATGGCGTCCGGTTTGTACAACTGGCTGCCGACGGGCATTAAAGTGTTGAAAAAAGTGGAAAATATCATTCGCGAGGAAATGAATAAAGGCGGTGCCGTTGAAGTGTTAATGCCGGTGGTGCAGCCGGCGGAATTGTGGCAGGAATCCGGTCGTTGGGAACAATACGGTCCCGAACTTCTTCGTTTCAGCGATCGCGGTAATCGCGATTTCGTACTCGGCCCGACGCACGAAGAAGTGATTACCGATTTGGTGCGCCGCGAAGTCTCTTCTTACAAGCAACTGCCGCTGAATTTATATCAAATCCAAACCAAATTCCGCGACGAAGTGCGCCCGCGTTTCGGGGTGATGCGTTCCCGCGAATTTGTGATGAAAGACGCTTATTCCTTCCACACCACGCAGGAAAGTCTGCAACAGACTTACGAGGTGATGTATCAGGTTTATACCAATATTTTCAACCGGTTAGGTTTGGATTTCCGTGCGGTGCAGGCGGATACGGGTTCCATCGGCGGTTCCGCTTCACACGAATTTCAGGTGCTGGCATCCAGCGGCGAGGACGACGTGGTGTTTTCCACCGAAAGCGATTTCGCCGCCAATATCGAACTGGCTGAAGCGATTGCCGTGGGCGAACGCCGGGCGCCGGGCAAGCCGATGGAATTAGTGGATACGCCGAATGCCAAAACCATTGCGGAATTGGTGGAACAGTTTAATCTGCCGATTGAAAAAACCGTGAAAACCTTGATCGTGAAAGGCGCAACGGAAGAAGCGCCGTTGGTCGCGTTAATTATTCGCGGCGATCACGAGCTGAATGAAATTAAAGCGCAAAAACATCCGTTGGTTGCCGATCCGCTTGAATTTGCCGATGAAGCGGAAATTAAGGCGAAAATCGGTGCCGGCGTGGGATCATTAGGGCCGGTTAATCTGAATATTCCGGCGATTATCGACCGTTCCGTCGCGTTAATGTCCGATTTTGGCGCCGGCGCCAATGTTGACGGTAAACATTATTTCAACATAAATTGGGAACGCGACACGGCGATGCCGGAAGTGTTCGATTTGCGCAATGTGGTGGAAGGCGATCCGAGTCCGGACGGCAAAGGGACGCTGCAAATCAAACGCGGCATCGAAGTGGGGCACATTTTCCAATTAGGCAAAAAATATTCCGAAGCCATGAAAGCCACCGTTCAGGGTGAGGACGGCAAACCGTTGGTGATGACCATGGGATGTTACGGCATCGGCGTGACCCGTGTGGTGGCGGCAGCGATTGAACAGCATCACGACGAACGCGGAATTATCTGGCCGAGCGATGAAATTGCGCCGTTCACCGTCGCTATCGTGCCGATGAATATGCATAAATCGGAAAGCGTGCGGGCATTTGCGGAAGAATTGTATCAAACCCTGAAAATGCAAGGCGCGGACGTGATTTTTGATGATCGCAAAGAACGTCCGGGCGTGATGTTCGCGGATATGGAGCTCATCGGCGTGCCGCATATGTTGGTGATTGGCGAGAAAAATCTCGACAAGGGCGAAATCGAATATAAAAACCGCCGCAGCGGCGAAAAACAGATGATCGCCAAAGATCGGCTGCTTGCGTTCTTAGCGGAAACCGTGAAAGCGTAATGCCATAAAAAACATTGAAAAAATCGACCGCACTTTTGAGCCGAAACGGCTTTAAAGTGCGGTCAATTTTTTATGAGTTTTTTTCCTGCCGGCGGAGCGGGCCGCTTAACAGGGTTTGAGTGTCGCCGTAAGCGGTGACTTTGCCGTTATCCATCAGAATGACCCGTTGGGCCAGCGCCTTAATTTCGTCCGGGCTGTGCGAAACATACAAAATCGGAATCCGGATTTCGCGGGAAAGGGTTTGCAGATAGGCAAGCAGTTCCCGTTTACGCGGTAAATCCAGCGCGGACAGCGGTTCGTCCATCAGCAGTATTTCGGGGTCGGTGAGCAAGGCGCGCCCGATGGCGACCCGTTGTTTTTCGCCGCCCGAAAGCGTGGCGGGATAACGTTTCAGTAAAGCTTCAATGCCGAGTAAATGTAAAACTTGCTGAAAATCGACCGCACTTTTCTTCTTCATGCCGTAACACAAATTGCCTTTCACCGTGTAATGAGGAAACAGGCGCGCGTCTTGAAATACATAGCCGATGTGGCGTTTGTTCGGCGCGAGATTGATGTGTTGCGCCCGGTCCACCAGAGTTTTGCCGTTCAGGCGAATAAAACCGCTGTCCGGCGTGAGCAGGCCGCTTATCATGTTAATCAACGACGTTTTGCCCGAACCGGACAAGCCGAAAACGGCGGTGACGCCTTGCGCCGGAATTTGCAGATCGGCTTCCAATTGGAATTCGCCCAGGGTTTTGGTGACGTTGATTTCCAGCATGTTATTCCCGTCCTAATTTTGCTTGAGTGCGTTTTGCCAGCCATTCGGAAATCAGCAGGGAAATCAGCGAAATGATGATGGCGATGAAACAAAGTCTTGCCGCCGCGCCTTCCGCATTAGGCGTTTCGATAAAAGAATACATGGCGAGCGGAATGGTGCGCGTCACTTCGGGAATGTTGGATACGAAAGTGATGGTGGCGCCGAATTCGCCGAGGGAGCGGGCAAAACCCAAGATCACGCCGGCTAAAATACCGGGCGAGGCTAATGGCAGCGTCACGGTGAAAAAAGTGCGCAAAGCGGACGCGCCAAGGGTGCGCGCCGCCTGTTCCAGTTTGATGTCGATGCTTTCAATGGCAAGGCGAATAGCACGAACGACCAACGGAAAGGTGACGATTGCCGAAGCCAACGCCGCACCGTGCCAGGAAAAAGAAAAGCTGAAGCCGAACCAATCCGACAGAAATTTGCCGATAACGCCGTTGCGTCCCATGGTGGTGAGCAATAAATAACCGATTACAACAGGCGGCAGCACCAGCGGCAAATGAATAATGCTGTTCAGCACGGATTTTCCCCAAAAGTGGCAACGGGCCAGCAGCCAGGCGGTGGCAATCGCCGGCGGCAGGCTGGATAAAATTGCCCAGAAGGCAACTTTCAGGCTCAACCGAATGGCATCGATTTCCGCCTGGGAAAGAGTGATATATTCAATCATATAACGAATTTGTATAGAAAAAAACACGAGAAGCCTCGCGTTTTTTATTTATATCAATTATTTACGGGCGATAGGCGGCACAAAACCCAAACCTAAATCCCAAGGTTGTTCAATCCAGGTGCCTTGCGGAATATCGATCACGTAATCGTCCACTAACGGCGCGCCCGCCGGTTTGGCGAAGACGGTAACGAATTTGGCTTTCGGATACATTTTGCGGATTTCTTTCGCCGTATTGCCGGTATCGACTAAATCGTCCACCACGATAAAACCTTCGCCGTCGGTTTCGGCGGCATGAAGAACGCGCAATTCGCCTTGCTGGTCGTGATCATAACTGGCGATACACACGGTTTCCACATGGCGAATACCGAGTTCGCGCGATAATACGGCCGCCGGGAATAAACCGCCGCGGCTTACCGCAATAATTCCTTTCCATTGTGAAGCGGGCAATAGACGTTCCGCCAGTTTGCGGCTGTGCATTTGGAACATATCCCAAGTCACCACATATTTTTCACTCATAATTTCTTCCTTTCGACCGTTTCTAAAATGGCGTAAGGATAACCCGAAACGGGTTTTTATGCTATCATTTTGCATCAAAGTGCGGGCAAAAATCCGCAGATTTTTAGAAAAGGAAAAGATATGTCAGAAATTCAAACGTTACAACCTGCAAAATTATGGCAATGGTTCGATAAAATTTGTGCGATTCCTCATCCTTCATATCATGAAGACGCTTTGGCGGAAGCGATTGTGGCTTGGGCGAAAGGCAAAAATCTGTTTGCGGAACGGGACGAAGCGGGCAACGTGTTGATTCGCAAAGCCGCTTCCAAGGGCATGGAAAACCGCCCGTCCGTGGCGTTGCAGGCGCATTTGGACATGGTGCCGCAGGCAAATGAAGCGACCCATCACGATTTTCTCAAGGATCCGATTCTGCCGCGGATTGAAGGCGATTGGGTGCGCGCCGGCGGCACCACGCTGGGCGCGGATAACGGCATCGGCATGGCATCGGCTCTGGCGGTTTTGGACAGTGACGATTTGGCGCATCCCGAACTGGAAGTGCTGCTCACTATGACGGAAGAAGCCGGCATGGAAGGCGCTGTGGGATTGCGTCCGGGCTGGTTGCGATCCAAGGTGATGATTAATACGGACACCGAAGAAAGCGGCGAAATTTATATCGGTTGCGCGGGCGGTGAAAATGCGGATTTGAAACTGCCGGTGAACATGCAGCCCAATAAATTTCCCCATTGCTTCGAGGTGGCGATTAAAGGCTTGCGCGGCGGACATTCCGGTTGCGACATTCACACCGGACGCGGTAACGCCATTAAATTATTAGGCGTGTTTCTGACCGCACTTTCCTGCGCGACGGAAGAGTTTGCCATTGTCGCGATACGCGGCGGTTCCGTGCGCAATGCGATTCCGCGCGAAGCTTTCGTCACTCTGGCGTTGGATGATGCGGACGCGTTACATGTCGTAGTTGAGACGTTCAAAACGCATTTGAAAGCGGAATTAACGGAAGATCCGAATGCGCAAGTGTTGGTGAATCAAACGGCATTGCCGCAACAAACCTTTGATGCCGCCAGCACGCAAATCGTCGCTCACGTGCTGAATGCGCTGCCGAACGGCGTGGTGAAATTCAGCGATACCATCAAAGATGTGGTGGAAACCTCGTTAAGTATCGGCGTGTTAAACATGAAAGAAGGCGCATTGCACGGCACGATTCTGCTGCGTACGTTGATTGAGCACGGCACCGATGAGGTGAAAGCGGAGTTAAACGCGCTGGCGCAGCAAAGCGGCGGTGAGGTGACGTATTCCGGTTATTATCCGGGTTGGGAGCCGCATCCGGACACCGAGATTTTCGCCTTAACCAAGCGAGTTTATTCGCAGGTGATCGGTAAAGAGCCGAAAGTCAAAGTGATTCACGCCGGTTTGGAATGCGGTTTGCTGAAGAAAATTTATCCGGAGCTGGAGGTGATTTCTATCGGACCGACCATTCGCAACGCCCATTCGCCCGACGAATGCGTGCATATTCCGGCGGTGCAAACCTATTGGTCGGTGTTAACTCGGGTGTTAGCCGATATTCCGGCGAAATAACCGACGATTATTAAGTTTGATAGACATAAAGTGCGGGCAAAAAATACGACGTTTTTCATAGGATCAGCCTTTGGCGCCTAGCCGAAAAAACGTTGAAAAAATTGACCGCACTTTTGTAAACGAATTTGCCCACTCCTGGCGAAGCCGCCGGCAAAGCCAACATTCAAAAAAATGTCGTATTTTTTATTCGCAATTCTTTTAAGGATTGCTCCCAAGGGCCGTTGGTAAAGCCAACGTTCAAAAAGCGATGGTTTTTGTGACCGCACTTTTACTTTATTGCGCCAGCGCCTGTCGCAATTTGCCTTGATGACGGTTTAACAATTGCACGGCGGCGGCTTTTTCCAATCCGCTGAGAATCATCATAATCGCCAGTTTGGCGTTGTTATCCGCCCATTGCAGGGTTTGTTGCGCCGTTTCTTCGCTGCATTCCGTCGCCTGCATCACAATGCGAAGAGCGCGGGCCCGCAGTTTTTCGTTGCTCGCCTGCACGTCCACCATAAGATTTTGATAGCATTTGCCCATTAAAATCATGCTGGCGGTGGTGAGCATATTCAGCACCAATTTTTGTGCCGTGCCCGATTTCATACGGCTTGAACCGGTCAGCACTTCTTGTCCGACTACGGTTTCAATGGCGATATCGGCGATTTTTGCCATGGCGGAGCCGGGATTGCTGGCGACGGCGATTGTCACCGCATTCAGGGATTTGGCATAGTTCAAGGCGCCGATAACATAAGGCGTGCGCCCGCTTGCGGCGATACCGACTAAGACGTCTTTGGCGCTAAAGCGAATTTTCTCCAAATCCGTTTGTCCTTGTTGCGGATTGTCTTCCGCGCCTTCGATGGGACGGCGTAATGCCTGTTCGCCTCCGGCGATGATGCCTACCACCATGTCCGGCGATACGCCGTAAGTGGGCGGACATTCCGAGGCGTCTAACACGCCCAGACGCCCGCTGGTGCCGGCGCCGATGTAGATTAAACGTCCGCCCTGCCGGAAGGCGGCGACGATTTTTTCCACTGCCTGCGCGATTTGCGGCAGACATCGTTCCACCGCAAGAGGAACCCGCTGATCTTCCCGATTGATGATTTTCACGATTTCGAGGGCGTTCAAGCGGTCGATGTCCATTGAATCGGTATTGCGTTGTTCCGTTACCATTTGCGCCAGCGATTGCAGTAAATTTTGTTCTGTCATGTTATTCCTTCGGATAAATTACGCCCAAACTGACCGCACTTTGCGCGCCCGTTACGGCGGGTAAATTGCTCGGCAACCGATTCATGCGGCAATAAGCCAGCCAGGCAAAGGCTGCGGCTTCTACATAATCCGCGTCCATGCCGTATTCTGTTGTGACGGCGGTTTGCCAGTGCGGCAAAGCGGTTTTCAGCCCCTGCATAATTAACGGATTGTGAGCCCCGCCGCCGCAGACCAGCAATCGGCAAGGCAAAGAAGTGCGAATTCGGTTTAATTCCTGCACAATGCTTTGTACCGTCAATTCCACCAGGGTTCGTTGTACGTCCCGGGGCGAAAGTGTGGTCAGATTTTCCTGTTTTTTTGCCAGCCAGCGCAGATTGAATAATTCCCGCCCTGTGCTTTTCGGCGCGGGTTGGCGGAAGAAAGGCTCGTCCAACAGCGCGGTTAACAACGCTTGATTTACCTTTCCGGTTTTCGCCCATTCGCCGTTTTTGTCGTAACGCAGGCCCAGATGTTGTTCAATCCAGCCGTCCAGCAAGGCATTGCCCGGCCCCACATCGTATCCTGTGGTGACGGCGTGCGAATTCAGAATGGAAATGTTGCTGATACCGCCGATATTCAGCACGACGGTTAAATACTGCGGTGAGGCAAAGACCGCCTGATGAAAAGCGGGGACGAGAGGCGCGCCCTGTCCGCCGTACGCCATGTCTTTACGGCGGAAATCGGCCGCCACGGTAATGCCTGTGCGGGCGGCGACCAGATTCATGTCGCCAATCTGCATGCTGAAAGGGAAGTCGCCCTGCGGTGAATGCCAGATCGTTTGCCCGTGGCAGCCGATAGCTTGGATTTGTTCGGCGGAAACGCCCTGTTCGGCGAGAAATTGATTGGCGCTGTAGGCGTAAAGTAGCCCGAGTTGATGATCGATTTCGCCCAGATTTTGCAGACTGGTGCCGCCTTCACGCAAAAGTGCGGTCAATTTTTGCCGCAAATTTTCAGGCATCGGCGTGAAACCGCTGGCAACGATACGAAAGGGCTCGTGATCAAAATCCACTAATGCCAGGTCTACGCCGTCCAGGCTGGTGCCGGACATCATGCCAAGATAATAATTGTTCATTTTTTATTCCGCAAAGATGTGCCGAAATAAAGCCCGAGCGCTTGCCCGGGCTTGGTGAGATCAGGCGTCCGGTTCGTTTAAGAAACCGCCGCTTTGATGTTGCCATAATTTGGCGTATAACCCGTGTTGCGCCAGCAATTCCGCATGGGTGCCCTGTTCCACGATTTTTCCCTGATCCAGCACGATCAGGCGATCCATCGCCGCGATGGTCGATAAGCGGTGGGCAATGGCGATAACGGTTTTGTTTTCCATCATTTTGTCCAGGCTTTCCTGAATTGCCGCTTCCACTTCGCTGTCGAGGGCGCTGGTTGCTTCGTCCAGCAGCAGAATCGGCGCGTCTTTCAGCATCACGCGGGCGATAGCAATTCGTTGGCGTTGTCCGCCGGATAATTTCACCCCGCGTTCTCCCACATGAGCGTCGTAACCGCGACGCCCCTGCGCATCGCTTAGCAGCGGGATGAAGTCGGCGGCTTCCGCGCGTTCCGCGGCGAAAATCATATCCGCTTCGGTGGCATCCGGACGGCCGTAAATAATATTGTCCCGCACCGAACGGTGAAGTAAAGAGGTGTCCTGCGTCACCAGACCGATTTGCGCGCGCAGACTTTCCTGTTTCACATCCAATACGTTTTGTCCGTCAATGGTAATGGTGCCGCTTTGCGCTTCATAGAAACGCAGAAGCAGGTTAACGATAGTGGATTTTCCGGCGCCGGAGCGGCCGATTAAACCGACTTTTTCACCCGGTTTGATGGTTAAATTGAAATCCCGCAACAAGGGTTTGTCCGGCGAGTAGGCGAAATTGACATGATCGAATTTGATTTCTCCCCGTTTAACCGTTAATGAGGCGGCATTCGGTTTATCCACGATGGTGTGCGGTTTGGAGAGGGTTGTCATGCCGTCGTTCACGGTACCGATATTTTCGAATAAACGGGCGGATTCCCACATAATCCAGTGCGCCAGTCCGTTAACCCGCAGCGCCATTGCCGTCGCCGTCGCGATAGCGCCCACACCGACGGCACCCTGATGCCAAAGCACAATGCCTAAAACTGCGGTGCTTAAGGTTAAGAAAATATTACTTGCGTAAGTCAGGGTGTCTAATATTGTAGCCAGTCGCATTTGGGCGTGTACGGTGACCATGAATTCTTCCATGGAACTTTTCGCGTATGCCGCTTCACGGGCGCCGTGCGAGAATAATTTTACCGTAGTGATGTTGGAATAGGCGTCGGTAACGCGTCCCGTCATCAGCGAGCGGGCATCCGCCTGACGTTCCGCTGTGCGGGCTAATTTGGGAATTAAAAAATACAGAATGCAGGCGAAAATGGCAATCCAGAGAATAAACGGCACCAGCAGCCAACCGTCGAAGGAGACTAAAATCGCTCCCGAGGTAATGAAATAAACCCCGACATACACCGCCATGTTGGCGACGGTTAACACGGTATCCCGCACGGCAAGAGCGGTTTGCATAACTTTTGCCGAAACTCGGCCGGCGAATTCGTCTTGATAGAAACTTAAACTTTGTCCCAGCATTAAACGGTGGAAATTCCAGCGTAACCGCATGGGAAATACGCCCTGCAGAGTTTGCAGACGCACGGCGGAAGTTAAAAACGTCCACCCGATACTGACGACCAGAACAATCGCCATGCCAACGAGATAATGGCCTTTTTCCGCCCATAAAGTCGCCGGCGTATAACTACCGAGCCAGTCGACGATTTTTCCCATAAATTGGAACAACATGGCTTCAATGACGCCGGTCCCGATGGTCAGAAAGGCAAAAAAAGCGATCCAACCCTTTAAACCGTCCAAACTTGACCAAATAAAGCCCCAAAGTCCTTTACGCGGCGCTTCCGGTTGTCCTTCCGGATAGGCATCGATACGGCTTTCAAACCATGTAAAAATTTTATTAATCATTCTTTGTGTTATTACCTTAAGCGAAAAATAAAGGCAACATGAAAGTTCTGTTGCCTTAAAGTGCGGTCATTATACCGTTTATTTTTCAACCATCCAATGATTTTTCAAACGCTTGCGGAATGCCGCCGCTTTAATCAAAAATCGAAGCTGTCGCCGTTTCCGATAAAATCGGCAAAATCATCGGAACGGAAACCGTGCGATATCATATAACGCCAGATTTTTTGCTTAGACTGCGGATTTTGCTTTTTGTGATAATCGGGAAATTTTTTATTGAGTACCGTATGCGCTATTTGGTTCCAGTCGAGATCGCTTTCCGATAATACCTCTTCGATAATCGCCGGCGGAATTCCCTTTAACTGGATAAGCTCTTGCCTGATTCTTGCCCATCCGTAGCCTCGTTGAGCACGGAAATTCAGATAATTTTCGGTAAAACGGCGGTCGCTTTGCCAATTTTTCTGTTTGCAGTGCAAAATAACCGCTTCAATATCTTCTTCACAAAAGGCTTTTTCTTGCATTTTGCAACGAATTTCATATTCGCTGTATTCTCGGCGGGCGAGTAAATTCATCACATAACCGAGAGCAAGCCGGAAGCTGGTCGTACAGGTTTCCGTTTCCGTAACTTTCTGGCGCATATTGTTTGTCATTGACTTAGATTTTGTCCGAATTTATCTGAAAAGGCCATTTTGATGGAAAAAGTGCGGTAGAAAAACGTTGAGATTTTTCACCGCACTTTGCATGTTCACGAGCCTTACCGATTAATGCTTATTCAAAATCGGCGCTGTTGTCAGATTCATCAATTTCACTGTTTTTACCGGAACCGTCAAGCTCGGCGATCAGCGATTTTTCCGGATTTGCCTGGAATTCCGCACGGATTTTACTTTCAAGTTCCGCCGCTTTTTCCGGGTTTTCAGCCAGCCATTTCATCGCATTGGTTTTACCCTGCCCGATTTTCTGACCTTCGTAAGCGAACCAGGCGCCGGATTTTTGCACCAGTTTTTGTTTAACACCCAATTCGATTAATTCGCCGTTTTTAGAAATACCTTCGCCGTACATGATTTGGAAATCGACCGTACGGAACGGTGCGGCCAGTTTGTTTTTTACAACTTTCACGCGGGTTTCGTTACCGATGATTTCTTCACCGGCTTTCACGGAGCCGATGCGGCGGATATCCAAACGGACGGAAGAGTAGAATTTTAATGCGTTACCGCCGGTTGTGGTTTCCGGATTACCGAACATCACGCCGATTTTCATGCGGATTTGGTTGATGAAAACTACCAAACAGTTGGAAGATTTGATTTGCGCGGTTAATTTACGTAATGCCTGAGACATTAAACGTGCCTGTAAACCGACATGCGCATCGCCCATGTCACCTTCGATTTCGGCTTTCGGCGTTAACGCCGCGACGGAATCCACGATGATGACGTCAATGGCGCCGGAACGGACGAGCGCATCACAAATTTCAAGCGCCTGCTCACCGTTATCCGGTTGGGAAATGAACAATTCTTTTACGTCAACGCCTAATTTAGCCGCATAAATCGGGTCGAGCGCGTGTTCCGCATCAATAAATGCACAGACTTTTCCCGCTTTTTGCGCTTGTGCGATAACGGAAAGCGTTAACGTCGTTTTACCGGAGGATTCCGGCCCGAAGATTTCTACGATACGTCCCATCGGCAAACCGCCGATACCCAACGCCACATCTAAACCGATGGAGCCGGTGGAAATGGATTCTACGTCCATATCCGGACGATCGCCGAGTTTCATGATTGCGCCTTTACCAAATTGTTTTTCAATCTGGCCCAATGCGGCGGCAAGGGCTCTTGATTTTTCTTCTGCGCTAGGTTTAATTTTATCGTTCGGAGTGGCCATATGAAATCCTTGAATAGGTTGATCTGTAAATTTGTGCATATATTATCTGGTATAAAACACAGTATCAAGTTTTTTTTAATCTTTTCGTTTGAAACCTGATCTTCATTCCAAAAAGAGAAAATTTCTCAGTATCTGTTCTCCGTATTCCGAAATGTAGGATTCCGGGTGGAATTGTACGCCGTAAACGGGCAAATGACGGTGCTGAACCGCCATAATGATCCCGTCGCCGCAGGTGGCGGTGATGTCTAATTGGCTCGGAAAATTCTGCTGCGATACCGCCCAGGAATGGTATAAACCGACGGTGAATTCCGAGGGTAAGCCGAAAAATAAGCGAGAATTTGACCGCACTTTTAGGCGTTGCGCATGCCCGTGCCGTACGTCGGGCAGATTGAATAACGCGGCGCCGAAAAATTCGCAGAGCGTTTGATGCCCTAAACAAACGCCAAGAATGGCTTTTGACGGATGAAACCGTTTCAGCATGGAAAAAAGTTGCGGATAAGATTGAGGTACGTCCGGCCCCGGCGAAATCAAAATATGGCTGTAGTTTTCTATTTGATCCAAATCGAGTTTTTCCACGTCAACGACGTGAAAATGTACACCGATACGGCGGATTAAGTCCACTAAGTTATAGGTAAAGGAGTCGTGATTGTTGATAATTAACAGGCGTTGCATAAGTTTTTCAATTGGACGGAAATGTTCGGATTATAAATGATTTTCCTCTTATTTTAGGCTAAACTTTACTCCCTTTTTCAATTTAATTTATTGATTATGCCTTTCAATCGTTTTATTTCACAGGCAAATGCATTCGGAAAACGGCGCCGGCCTTTTTTCTTTCTGATTGATTTTGAACAGCGAAAACCCTTGATTTTTCCTTTATCGGAAGCAGCAAGCCAAGGCATTCGGTTTGATATCCGCGGACGAACCAATACGCCGGACGAGGAAAACGACCGATTGCCCGAACTGGAATTAACGGCGTCACCGATCGAATTCAAACGCTATAAAAACGGATTTGATTTAGTGCAGCGGGAATTACAAAAAGGGAATTCTTATCTGCTAAATTTAACTTATCCGACGGCGGTTGCGACAAATTATAATTTGGCCGAAATTTTTCAACGCAGCCGTGCGCCCTATAAGCTTCTGCTTGATAAGCGGTTTGTGTGTTTCTCGCCGGAATGCTTCGTGCGAATCGAAGGGGAGCGCATTTTCACTTACCCGATGAAAGGCACGATTAAAGCTTCCGAGCTGGATGCGGAAAAACGATTGCTGAACGATGAAAAAGAACGGCGCGAACATTATACGATTGTGGATTTAATGCGTAACGATTTGGCGACGGTGGCGGAAATGATAGAAGTGCGGCGTTTCCGGTATGTGGAACGGGTCGGCAATGGCGAGCGCGCCGTTTTGCAGACCAGCTCGGAAATTTGCGGACGATTGCCCGAAAACTGGCAGGCGCATATCGGTTCAATTTTAGCCGAATTATTGCCCGCCGGTTCTATCAGCGGTGCGCCGAAAGAAAAAACGGTGGAAATTATTCGATGGGCGGAAGGGAGCGAACGTGGTTATTATACGGGCATTTTCGGTATTTTCAGTGGCGACGGCCTCGACAGCGCGGTCGCCATCCGTTTCATCGAACGGCAAGGAGAACAACTGTATTTTCGCAGTGGCGGCGGCATTACCCGTCACAGCGTCGCCGAAAACGAATACGCCGAATTAATCGCTAAAGTTTCTATCCCGTTAAAGGAGTAAACCGATGGAATTTCCGCTGATTGAAACCATTTGCATCGAAAGGGGCGAAATTCAGAATATCGCGTTGCATCAGCAACGTTATGAGCAATCTTTGCGACGGTTTTACGGCAAAAGTGCGGTCAAAATTTACGATCTTTTTTCGTTAATTCAAAATTCGACGGATTTTTCGCCCGCACTTTCTCAGCCGTTGGTTCGTTGCCGCGCGGCGTATCATCATTCGGCGGTGCGGCTGCAATTTTTCCCTTACCGACGCAAAGCTTACCGCTCTTTTCAGCCGGTGATTTGCGATGAGATTGATTACACACTGAAATATAACGATAGAACGTTGCTGAATCAGTTAGTCGCACAACGCGGGCAGTGCGATGAAATCATGATTATCAAACACGGCTGTGTGACGGATTGCAGCATCGGAAATTTGGTTTTCCGCCGTCAGGGCGAGTGGTTTACACCGGACACGCCTTTATTGAAAGGCACGCAGCGGCAAAAATTATTGAATGAAGGAAAAATCCGGGAAATAGCGATTTCCTTGCGGGATATGGATCGCTTCGATGAAATTCGACTGATTAACGCGATGAACGGGCTGGCGGACTGAAAACGGCGATAAGTTCGCCCACTTTTAAACGGCGTTCGGATTTTTGGCTGATACTTCGTTGCACCCGTATTTTTTTGAGTTTGGCGGTCTGGTAGATTTTACGCGTGAATTGGGTGTCGTGGTTTGAAATGACGACGGGAATGTTGCGCTCAAGCCGCGTCTGATGGGCTAAATCGGCCAGGGCTTTTTGGTGTTCGAGGGAAAAATCGTTGCCGGCATATTTCGTGAAATTACTGTCCTGCTGCAGCGGCGCATAAGGCGGATCACAATAAATAACGGAATGTTCGTCGGCAAGACGGAACGTTTCCTGAAAATCACCGCAAATAAATACCGCACTTTGCGCTTTCTGCGCGAAATAGCGCATTTCGGTTTCGGGAAAATAATGGGTTTTGTGGGAACCGAAAGGCACGTTGAATTCGTTGTTGGCATTGTAGCGGCATAGGCCGTTAAAGCCGAAACGGTTGAGATAAACAAACAAAACGGAACGCAGAAAAGCGTCGCGGCTTTGATTGAATTCCTGGCGCCGCGCATAATAATAATCTGCGGTGTTGGCGTCCGGATGAAAGAAAATCGGTTTGAGCGCCGCGATATAGCATTCCACATCCTGTTTCAGAATGTTGAACAGATTAATTAAATCGGGATTGATGTCCGCCAGAATGTAGCGTTCGTAGTGGCTGTTTAAGAACACGGAACCTGCGCCCACAAAGGGCTCGACCAAGCACTTTTTCTTTTTCGGCAACAAGCGGTTGATGTCGTCTGTCAGACGATACTTTCCGCCCGCCCATTTCAGGAACGAGCGGTTTTTAGCGGATTTTGTTTTATGAACGTGCTTGGTCATGAAAATCAATCGGCTTGCGTGCAGGCGCGAATCGCCTCAAGAACCAATGTCGGATCGCTGTCCGTCGTCACATAGGCCTGACCCAAGGCTTTCAGCAGCACCAGCCGCAGTTTGCCCGCCAGTACTTTTTTGTCGCGCATCATGTGCGGCAGATAATCTTCCGGCTGCATGCCGTCCGGGCTGAAAGTCGGTAAGTTGGCGCGCGCGAACAGTTTTTCCAAACGGGCTACGTCGGTGCGGGTTAAATCGCCGAGTTTTTCCGATAACGCCGCCGCCATCATGCTGCCGGCCGCCACCGCTTCGCCGTGTAGCCAATTGCCGTAACCGAGATGCGTTTCAATGGCGTGACCGAAGGTATGCCCCAGATTCAGTAGGGCGCGTTCGCCTTTTTCCGTTTCATCGTGCGCCACCACGTCCGCTTTAATTTGGCAGCAGCGGGCGATACAGTATTGTAAGTCCTGTTGATTTAACGCCACCAAATTGTCAATATGTCGTTCCAGCCATTCAAAGAACGGATAATCCAGAATGGCGCCGTATTTGATCACTTCCGCCAATCCGGCGTTCACTTCCCGCTTCGGTAAAGTATTCAGCGTGGTGGTGTCGATAATCACCGTAATCGGCTGATAAAACGCGCCGATCATGTTTTTGCCCAGTTCATGATTCACCGCCGTTTTGCCGCCGACGGAAGAATCCACCTGCGATAATAAAGTGGTCGGAATCTGGATAAATTTAATACCGCGTTGATAACTTGCGGCGGCATAGCCCGCCACATCGCCGATCACGCCGCCGCCGAGGGCGATTAAAGTGGTGTCGCGACCGTGGTTGTGTTGCAACAGTGCGGTGAAAATTTGGTTTAACGAATCGAGCGTTTTATATTTTTCGCCGTCTTTCAGCAAAACGTGATCGACCTGACAACCGATTCGTTTCAGCGTGTTTGTCACGGTTTCAAGGTACAAAGGCGCAATGGTTTCATTCGTTACAATCATGACTTTGTCACCGGATTTCAGCGGATAAACCGACGAATCCGTCAATAAATGCTCACCGATATAAATGGGATAACGACGTTCTTTGAGTTCAACATTTACACATTGCATAAGCGAATCCTTGAAAGGTTAAATGTGCGGTTTTCGGCAATCGGGGAAACCCGTCGTTTTTTGTTGGCAATCCTTGAAGGGTTTGCTCCTTCGCCGTTCAAAAAACGTTGCTTTTTTTGACCGCACTTGGTTCCGGAAGGGTTATCCGTGGAAATTATCGATTAGTTCAATAATTTGGTTTGCCATCACTTTTGCGCTTTGTTCATCGGTCGGCAACGTGATGTCCGCCACTTCTTCATACAGCGGATTACGGATAACGGCTAAATTTTCAAGCACTTGGCGAGTGTCGTCAACACCTTGCAATAACGGGCGTTTTTTGTCGCGCTGAGTGCGCTCGAATTGTTTTTCCACGGTGGTTTGCAAATAAATCACAATACCGCGGGCGGATAAATGATTGCGGTTTTCCTTGGATAATACGACACCGCCGCCGGTGGACAGCACGATTCCCTGTTTTTGGGTTAATTCGTTAATAATACGTTCCTCGCGTTTGCGGAAACCGTCTTCCCCTTCAATATCAAAAATCCAGCTGATTTCTGCGCCGGCGCGTTCTTCAATAACGTTATCGGAATCGAAGAATTCCATGCCGAGCTGTTGCGCTAACTGACGTCCTATGGTGCTTTTTCCCGCGCCCATAGGACCGACTAAAAATATATTACGTTTTTCTGCCATTGTTATTTTTCTTCAAATTAACTAAAAATTTGACCCCTGAAATGCAAAAAATCCAAGCGAAAAAAGAGGGATCACCTAAACCGGTGAATTATCGCAATAAATTGGGTGTTTTTTCAAGTTTATTCGGGCGCTTATTCTGTGTTTGTCAATAAAAGTGCGGGCAAAAATCGGCACGTTTTTTTCGGTTTCTGATGAAATTCGGTTATAAACAGGGCGTTGCGGCAGCAAAACGGCTATAAAAAATCTCCGTCGCGACGGCAATGTGCGGCGGAGATTTTTATTACAAAACTTAATTAAAGTATTTCTTTGGCTTTTGCGACCACGTTTTCTACCGTGAAACCGAAAAGTTTGAATAATTGATCGGCTGGTGCGGATTCGCCGAAGCGATTCATGCCGACGATGCGGCCTTCAAGACCCACGTATTTATACCAGAAATCGGCGATTTGCGCTTCAACGGCGACACGTTTGGTGACGGCGCTTGGCAGAACGGATTCGCGATAGGCTTCATCCTGTTTGTCGAACACATTGGTGCTCGGCATGGAAACCACGCGAACCGCTTTGCCTTCCGCAGCTAAGGCTTCCGCCGCTTTCACGGCTAAATCCACTTCGGAGCCGGTGGCGATTAAAATCAACTCCGGCGTGCCGGCGCAATCTTTTAAGATATAACCGCCGCGGGCGATGTTCGCCAGTTGTTCGGCCGTGCGTTCTTGCTGCGCCAGGTTTTGGCGGGTGAAGATTAATGCGCTCGGGCCGTCTTGACGTTCAACCGCCGCTTTCCAGGCAACGGCGGATTCCACTTGATCCGCCGGACGCCAGGTTTCCAGATTAGGAATTAAGCGTAATGAAGCGGTTTGTTCTACCGGCTGGTGAGTCGGGCCGTCTTCGCCCAGGCCGATGGAATCGTGGGTATAAACGAATAAGGTGCGTTGTTTCATTAATGCCGCCATACGCACGGCGTTGTGGGCGTATTCGTAGAACATTAAGAAGGTTGCGCCGTAAGGAATGAAGCCGCCGTGCAAAGCGATACCGTTCATAATGGCGGACATGCCGAATTCGCGTACGCCGTAGTTGATGTAATTGCCGTCTACATTTTGTTTCGCGCGAATCGGTTTTGAACCTGACCATAGGGTGAGATTCGAACTCGCCAAGTCGGCGGAACCGCCTAGGAATTCGGGTAGAATGCGGGCGTAAGCTTCAATGGCGTTTTGTGACGCTTTACGGCTGGCGATGGAAGCCGGGTTGGCTTGTAATTTTTCAATGAACGCCTGAGATTCTGTCGCCCAGTTTGCCGGTAATTCACCGTTGATACGACGCGTAAATTCAGCGGCTAATTCCGGATAGGATTTGGCGTAAGCCGCGAATTTTTCATTCCATGCCGCTTCCGCCGCCTGACCTGCCGCTTTTGCATCCCATGCGGCGTAAATATCTGCCGGGATTTCAAACGGTGCATAATTCCAGCCTAACGCTTTGCGGGTTAATGCGATTTCTTCTTCGCCCAGCGGTGCGCCGTGGCTGTCGTGGGAGTTGGCTTTGTTCGGCGAGCCGTAACCGATAATGGTTTTGCAGATAATGAGGGACGGTTTTTCCGTTTCCGCTTGCGCCAGTTTTACCGCCGCCGCGATTTGTTCCGGATTATGGCCGTCGATATTGTCGATCACTTGCCAGCCGTAGGCTTCAAAACGACCTTTGGTGTTATCGGTGAACCAACCGTCAACATGTCCGTCAATGGAAATGTTGTTATCGTCGTAGAACGCGATTAATTTGCCTAATCCTAAGGTTCCCGCTAATGAACAGGCTTCATGGGATACGCCTTCCATTAGGCAACCATCGCCTAAGAATACGTAAGTGTGGTGGTCAACAATCTGATGATCTTCGCGGTTAAATTGCGCCGCTAGCGTTTTTTCCGCAATTGCCATACCGACGGCATTGGTGATACCTTGACCAAGCGGACCGGTGGTGGTTTCAACGCCCGGCGTATAACCGTATTCCGGGTGACCCGGTGTTTTAGAGTGAAGTTGACGGAAATTTTTTAAATCTTCGATGGAAAGATCATAGCCGGTTAAATGTAAAAGACTATAAATCAACATGGAACCGTGACCGTTGGAAAGTACGAAACGGTCGCGATCTGCCCATTTCGGATTGGTCGGGTTGTGTTTCATGAAACCACGCCATAACACTTCGGCAATATCCGCCATCCCCATTGGAGCGCCGGGGTGACCGGATTTTGCTTTTTGCACGGCGTCCATACTTAATGCGCGAATCGCATTTGCCAATTGTTTTTGATCTGCCATTTTATTCTCCTAACTTGACCAAGTTTGTATCAGCCTAAAATTAACACGTAACGTTATATAATTACCAATATTTATTTAGTGTATATTGTTTCGACGGTTGGCTTGTCATTTTCGCCAACAATCGCACGACCTGCAATGAAAACTTTCGTTTTTTCTAATGTAACCGAATCCAATGCGGTTTGTAATAGTGGTTTTGCCAAAACATTCATTTTCAGACGCTAAGGTGTCCATCCTAATTCTTGTGAGATAAGTTGTGCCGTAGGTTTGATTTTATTTAATAAAAATTCAATGCCGAGTTGTTGTAGTTTGGCTGTCGAGATAGACACGGATAAGGCGTATTTTACATGGTTTTGCGAATCGAATATCGGACAGGCGAGACATGAAATGCCGATTTCATTTTCCTCTTTGTCAACGGCAAATCCCTGTTTTTTCACTTCTTCCAGTTCTTTTTTCATTAACGGTAATTCGGTAATCGTATTACAGGTCAGCCTTTCGATTTTTGCTTCATTTTCTTGCCAGTAGCGGTCCAGACAGGCCGGTTGATCATATGCCAGATAAAGTTTTCCCATCGCGGAACAGTATAGCCGAAGATGTTGACCGATATATGCCCGGGTTCGCATGATGCCCATAGTGGGTTCCAGCTTATAGATCATGATGGCGTGGTTATTTTCCCGCATGGAAAAATTGATGGTTTCTCCCAGCTCTAAATTCAGCGCTTCTAAATAAGGCGATACCAGATTAATGATATTAACGGAGGAAAGGACTTTCTGACCGATAGAAAGGCATTTGCTGGTAAGACGATAACTACCGGTTTGCGTGGCCGGTTGAACGAATCCTTCCTGTTGCAATCCTTGCAATAGTCTATGTACGGTGCTTTTGTTTAACTCCGCGATATTGGATAGCTGTAACAGAGAACAGCCGTTGGGGAACTGACTTAAAATTTCAATTAAGCGTAAACCTCTGATAAGGCTTTGATTACCATTGTTTTTTTCCATGTCATTTTCTCTTTTGCGTATTCTGAAAAATAGCTTAAATATACATGATAAAGAAAAATGAGATCGAGATCACAAATTAGCGAATTGATTCTTAACTTTTTCTTATTTAAAGCATATAGTTCAAATATGAAATCCAATTTCAATATGTGAAATATACCAGCGGGAGAGCAAAAATGAAAGTATCTTATGAAGAATTAAAGTCCGAGTTTAAACGCGTATTATTGTCACGGAATGTGAGAGAAGATATTGCGGAAGAATGTGCAACGGTTTTTGCCGATACCACACAGGCGGGCGCGTATTCGCACGGCGTGAACCGTTTTCCGCGTTTTATTCAGCAACTGGAAAACGGCGATATTAAACCTGAAGCTCAGCCAACCAAGGTACTTTCACTAGGCGCAATCGAACAATGGGACGCTCACCAGGCGATCGGTAATCTAACAGCGAAAAAAATGATGGATCGCGCTATGGAGCTGGCTTCTCAAAACGGTGTGGGTATTGTGGCGCTGCGTAATGCTAATCACTGGATGCGCGGCGGTTCATACGGCTGGCAGGCGGCGGAAAAAGGTTATATCGGTATTTGCTGGACGAATGCGCTTGCGGTTATGCCGCCTTGGGGCGCAAAAGAATGTCGTATCGGTACCAACCCGTTAATTGTTGCCGTGCCGACAACGCCGATCACCATGGTGGATATGTCTTGTTCTATGTATTCTTACGGCATGCTGGAAGTTCACCGGTTACAAGGTCGCCAAACTCTCGTCGATGCGGGTTTTGACGATAATAACAATCCGACCCGCGATCCGGCGACAGTAGAGAAAAACCGTCGTTTAATGCCGATGGGATTCTGGAAAGGCTCTGGTTTATCCATTGTGTTGGATATGATTGCTACGCTGCTTTCTAACGGTGAATCTACCGTTGCGGTAACTGAAGATAAAGATGACGAATATTGCGTATCGCAAGTGTTTATTGCCATTGAAGTGGATCGTTTGATTGACGGCAAGACAAAAGACGAAAAGCTTAACCGCATTATAGATTATGTAAAAACCGCCGAGCCGGTGGATCCGAATCAACCGGTACGCCTACCGGGTCACGAATTTACAACCATCCTGGCGGATAATATGGCAAACGGTATTCCCGTTGACGATACGGTCTGGGCTAAATTGAAATCGCTTTAATCTTAGTAAGAGCAGGCTATATTTTTGCACCGGGTTTTTCTTTATAAAGAGGTATTCCATGATCTTCGGCCATATTTCAAACGTTAATTCCGAACCCTACCCGCAAGCCATTCGGTTCGCATTGGATTATTTAGCTAAAACGAATTTTGACGCCATGGCGCCGGGACGTTATCCGTTAAAGGGCGACAAAATTTACGTTCAGGTCTTGGATTTGGAAACAACACCCAAAGCAAAAAACTTCCCGGAAATTCACCGCACTTTTATTGATGTGCAGTATCTGCATTCCGGTACGGAAATAATGGGCGTGTCAACCGACTTAGGGAATAATGAAATTGCGACGGAATATAATTCGGAGCGCGATATTTTATATTACGCCGATGCGGAAAACGAACAGGAATTACATTGCAGGCCGGGAAATTTTGCGGTGTTTTTTCCGGAAGATGTGCATCGAACCGCAATTTATAACGGTACCGAGAAGATTCGTAAAATCGTGGTTAAAATCGCCATAAGCGAAATTTAGGAGTGATCTATGAAAACCTTAGCTCAATTCGTAGGAAAAGCCATTGAAACGATTTGTGTCATTATTTTGGCCGCCATGTCTATTCTGGTTTTCTTAAACGTTGTGTTGCGTTACGGATTTAACAGCAGCATTAATATAACCGAAGAAGTTTCCCGTTATCTGTTTGTGTGGCTTACTTTTTTAGCCGCCGTCCTCGCCTTTAATGAAAATCAGCATGTCAGCGTAACCGTGTTTGTCGAAAAATTTTCGCCGGCGGCAAAGAAACTGCTCGGCATTATCACCGATGTCATTATGCTGTTTTGCTGTTATCTCATTGTGGACGGCAGCTGGATTCAATTTAATTTAAACCTCAATAATCTCGCACCGATTTCCGGGTTACCTCAGGGGATTACCTATCTTGCCAGTACGGTTGCCGGCTTATTAATCGGCCTGTTAATTTTAGCTCGTATCGCAACAAATCTTGTCGCCTTAGCTAAAGGAGAAACAAAATGACAGTGGTAATTTTTCTTTCCGTTTTGTTAGGCGCAATTATTTTAGGCATTCCGGTTGCCTTTGCCTTGCTTGTCTGCGGCGTGGCGTTAATGCTTCATCTGGATTTATTTGATTCTCAGATTTTAGCTCAACAAATCGTAAGCGGTGCGGACAGTTTCTCTTTAATGGCGATTCCGTTCTTTATTCTTGCCGGCGAATTAATGAATGAAGGAGGATTATCCAAACGTATTATCGACTTACCGATGAAACTTGTCGGTCATAAACGGGGCGGCCTGGGCTTCGTTGCCATTCTTGCCGCGATGATTATGGCCAGTCTTTCCGGTTCGGCGGTGGCCGATACCGCCGCAGTCGCCGCTATGCTGTTGCCGATGATGAAAACCACCGGCTATCCGCTTGACCGTTCCGCCGGTTTGATTGGTACCGCCGGTATTATTGCGCCGATTATTCCGCCGTCTATTCCGTTTATTGTTTTCGGCGTGGCAAGCGGCGTATCTATCACTAAATTATTCTTAGCCGGTATTTTCCCGGGAGTTATGATGGGGATTTGTTTAGGTTTGCTTTGGTGGTGGCAGGCGAAACGTCTGGATTTAATGACGTTCTCAAAAGCCACCAGACAAGATCTTTGCGTTTCCTTTAAAAACAGCGTTTGGGCATTATTGCTGCCGGTGATAATTATCGGCGGTTTCCGTTCCGGTATTTTTACGCCGACGGAAGCCGGTGCGGTAGCGACATTTTATGCGTTAATCGTATCCTTGTTCGTTTACCGTGAATTGAAAATCAAAGATTTGTATAAAGTTATTCTGGCCGCGGCAAAAACCACCGCCGTCGTCATGTTCCTGGTCGCTGCGGCGAATGTTACCGGTTGGTTAATCACCGTTGCCGAATTACCGACCATGTTAACCGAATTGCTGGAACCGTTGCTCGGCAGCCCGACAACGCTGTTGCTGGTTATTATGTTAGCCGTATTTATTATCGGTATGGTCATGGATTTGACCCCGACAGTATTAATCTTAACCCCCGTGTTAATGCCGTTAATTCAGGAAGCGGGCATCGATCCCGTATATTTCGGGGTGTTATTCATTTTAAATACCTCCATCGGTTTAATTACCCCGCCTGTCGGTAACGTATTAAACGTGATCACCGGGGTTTCCAAACTTCCGTTTGATCAAGCGGCGAAAGGCATCTTGCCGTACATGATTATGATGGTTTTACTGCTCTTATTATTTGTATTCGTTCCTTCGCTTATTCTCGAACCGTTAAGTTGGATGTTATAAAAAATAATCGGATATAGGCCGCCCCGTATCCACAAGGAACAATCAAGATTTACCCATAACATTAGGAGAATCCTATGAAATTTTTTAATTTAAAAACGTTAGCCGCGTTCGTTGCCGGCGTTGCCGTCATATCCGGTTCCGCATCGGCGGAAACCGCATTACGTTTCGGCTATGAAGCGCCCCGTTCGGATACTCAACATATTGCGGCGAAAAAATTTGCGGAATTGCTTAAAGACAAAACGAAAGGTGAAATCAACTTAAAACTTTTCCCCGACAGCACGTTGGGCAATGCGCAAACCATGATTAGCGGCGTTCGCGGCGGCACGATCGATATCGAAATGTCCGGCTCGCCGAACTTTACCGGCCTGGAACCGAAATTAAACGTGATTGATATTCCGTTCATTTTTAAAGATCGCGCTCACGCGTTCAAAGTGTTGGACGGCGAAATCGGCCAAGGTTTGCTGAAAGATTTGGAAGCTCAGGGCTTAAAAGGCCTGGCGTATTGGGATGTGGGATTCCGCGCCTTTTCCAACTCCAAACATACCGTCACCAAACCGGAAGACATTAAAGGCTTAAAAGTTCGTACCAACCAAAATCCGATGTATATTGAAGCCTTTACGTTATTAGGCGGCAATCCGGTACCGATGCCGTTATCCGAACTGTACACCGCCTTAGAAACCCGCGCCGTCGATGCGCAAGAGCATCCCGTCGGTATTTTCTGGTCGTCAAAACTTTATGAAGTACAAAAATTCTTAAGTTTGACCAACCACGGCTATACGCCGTTAATCGTGGTGATGAACAAAGCGAAATTCGATGCGCTTTCGCCGGAATTACAACAAGCCCTGCTGGATTCCGCTAAAGAAGCGGGCGCTTACCAACGTCAATTAAATATCGACAATGAAAAAGAAATCATCGCCAACGTGCGGAAAGAAGGCGTGGAAGTCACCGAACAAATTGATCAAGCGCCGTTTAAAGCCGTGATTGAAGAAAAAGTGCGCAAAACGTTTATTGATAAATACGGTAACGAGTTAGTCGAAAAAATCGACGCCTTAGCTCAATAACCCGCCTGAATAAGCGGTGACGGCACGTTGCCGCTTTTCGCTTTACGAACGGATGCCTTTGCCGTGCAAGTCGGGCAATCGCAACCTCAAAAGTGCGGTAAAAAAACTTCACGTTTTTTGCCCGCACTTTGAATGACGAAAGGATAAAATCATGAATTATTATCTCGGTATAGATTGCGGCGGCACCTTTGTCAAAGCCGCTTTATTTGACGAAGCGGGCAATTTGCGGGGCATCGCCCGCGAAAACGTGCCCGTAATTAGCGATAAAGCCGGTTATGCGGAACGGGATATGCCGCAGCTTTGGCAAATATGCGCCGAAGTGATACGCAAAACGATTGCCGAGAGTAAACTTCCGCCCGATTCAATTAAAGGAATCGGCATTTCGGCGCAGGGAAAAGGCGCGTTTTTGTTGGATCAAAACCGACAGCCTTTAGGCCGCGCGATTTTATCTTCCGACCAGCGCGCTTTAGACATTGTGAAGCAATGGCAAAAGGCAGGCGTTCCCGAAAAACTCTATCCGCTTACCCGGCAAACCTTGTGGACGGGGCATCCCGTTTCCATTCTGCGTTGGCTGAAAGAGTACGAACCCGAACGTTACGCGCGCATCGGCTCGGTGCTGATGTCCCACGATTATCTTCGTTTCTGCTTAACCGGCGAACTTCATTGCGAAGAAACCAATATTTCCGAATCCAATCTCTACAATATGGAAAAAGGGGAATACGACCCGGTTTTAGCGGATTTATTGGGCCTGGAAGGCATCATTGAAAAGTTGCCGCCGGTGATTCAATCGGATCGAATTGCCGGTTGTGTGACGGAGCAAGCCGCGAAAGTGACCGGTTTAGCGGCGGGAACGCCGGTGGTCGGCGGTTTATTTGATGTGGTCTCCACCGCACTTTGCGCAGGATTGGAAGACGAAACCAAACTGAATGCGGTTTTCGGCACCTGGTGCGTGGTCAGCGGCATTACCGATCATGTTGACCCGAATCAATCGCTGCCCTTCGTGTACGGGCGTTATGCGGAAAAAAACAAATTTATCGTACACGAAGCCAGCCCGACTTCCGCGGGGAATTTAGAATGGTTCGTCAAACAATGGAACCTGGATTATCAACGGATTAATGAAGAAATTGCCGCCTTGCCACCGGCCGTCGGTTCCGTCTTATTTGTGCCGTTTTTATACGGTTCTAATGTCGGATTAGGCATGCAGGCGGGTTTTTACGGTATTCAATCCCATCACCGGCGGGCGCACTTGCTGCAAGCCGTTTATGAAGGCGTACTGTTCAGTTTAATGTATCATTTGGACAGAATGTTAAAGCGTTTCCCGCATGCCAATGCGCTACGGGTGACGGGCGGTGCCGCCAAATCGGCGGTTTGGATGCAAATGCTGGCGGATTTCACCGGCATGAAGCTGGAAATTCCTAAGGTGGAAGAAAGCGGCTGTCTCGGTGCGGCGGTGATCGCCATGCGGTCTTCCGGCAAAACGCTTAATTTCGGTAACATTCTGAACAAAGCCGTGACGGTGGTTCAACCGAATCCGGAAAACTACGCCGCTTATCGGGAAAAATATCGGCGTTACGTGAAATTCACCGAAGCGTTAAAAGCGATGATTTGATTTTTGTGGGGTTTTATTGGTATTTTTAGTAAAAAACAAGTTGACTCCGCCGTTATTTTCATTATGCTTACCGGCGGTAAAATTATGCTCGATTTTTGAGCAATATTATTTGATAAACTTAAGGGACATTCATTTCATGAAGTTAACGGCTTTAGCGACGGTGGGCATGTTGTTGCCGGTCATCGCTTATTCCGCTTCGAATGAAGCGGATTTAAACCGGCTGGATGCTGCCCAGCAACAGCGTCAAACGGAACAGGAACAAGCCCGCCGGCGGCAACAGGTTAATCCGCGCGAAGTCAGATTGAATGCGGGAGAGACAAAATCAGCGGCTATTCCGCAAAACGATACGCCTTGCTATCCTATCAATCAGATTCTGTTAACCGATTACTCCGAACATATTACCGATTTTTCTTCAATTCCTACCGCCCGTCTGCCGGTCAGTCAATTCCATTCCGCATTAGATGCCGTTTATGATGAAAAAGATTTTTCTTTACCACACTGCGTGGGCGGAAAAACTATCAATATCTTATTAAAGAGAATTCAAAACCGACTAATCGAACAGGGTTTTGTGACTACCCGTGTGGTTGTACAACCGCAGGATTTACGCAATCAACGGTTAATTATTACGGTAATTCCCGGTCGCATTCGTCGGCTGCAACTCCAGGATACCAGCGAAATCCCATTTGCCACTCGTGCCACCCGTTGGTTTGCCATGCCTATGGATAACGGTGACATCTTAAATTTACGAGACATCGAACAGGGACTGGAAAATTTAAAACGCAACCCGAGCGCCGATGCGGATATTCAGATTGAAACCACGGAAAATGTGGGTGAAAGCGATGTGATTATCACTTATAAGCAAACCCGCCCCGTCCACTTGACGGTGGGAGTAGATGACAGCGGCACTAAAGCGACGGGACGGTTGCAATACAGTATTACCGGTTCCTGGGATAATCTGTTCACTTTGAACGATTTATTTTATGCCGGTTTCAGTGAAGGCATTAAACGTCACAGCGATGCAGTGGACGGTAGTCATGGCAGTCATAATTTGACTCTGTATTATTCAGTGCCCTGGAAATACTGGCAGCTCACCTTAACCGGCTCCGATTATCAATATCATCAAACCATAGCGGGCGCTTATGAAGATTACCGTTATAGCGGTAAAAGTCGTCAGTTGAAAGGTACATTAAGTCGCTTGTTATATCGCGATAGCCATCGTAAAACCTCCCTTGCCTTTTCCCTGTGGCACCGACGCTCTTCTAATTTTATCAATGATACGGAAATTCACGTACAACGCCGTCGTATGGCAGGCTGGCAGGCGACGTTGTCGCATTTGGAATATCTCGGACAATCCACGTTGAATCTCGAATTAGGTTATAAAAGGGGTACCGGCGCATTGGACAGCTTACCCGCGCCGGAAGAAGATTTCGGCGAAGGCAGTGCCCGACCTAAAATTATCACGGCGGATGCGACGTTCAATTATCCTTTCAGTCTGTTTGCACAATCATTCCGTTTTAATACTGCCTGGCACGCTCAATGGAGTAAAACGCCGCTAATTCCTCAGGACAGACTGGATATCGGCGGGCGTTACAGCGTGCGTGGTTTTGACGGAGAATGGACATTGTCCGGCGATAACGGCTGGACATGGCGCAACGAATTGGGTTGGAACGTGGCAAATCTGGGACAGGAGCTGTATGTGGGCATTGACCGAGGCGAAGTTCGCGCTCGTCGTCCGGAGGAGCAACTGGGTCGCAGCTTAGTCGGCGGCGTGTTGGGATTGCGCGGGTCAGTTTTTGGCTTGAACTACGATTATTTTGTTGGCGTACCGATACATAAACCTCAAGGGTTTAAAACGTCCCACATGGTTACCGGATTTAATTTGAGTTACCGATTCTAATGTCGCGAATTTGCTGAATCGTTTAATTTCACCATATCGGTTTTATGTTTTTTTGAATGTTAATGAAGGGTTTAACATGAACAAATATTGCTATCGGGTTATTTTTAGTCGCACAAAACAACGTTTCGTGGTCACTTCCGAATTATCAAAAAGCGCCGTCGCTTCTTCCGTCTCGAAAAAAACTAATGAAAATTCGACCGCACTTTTCGTCTTTAGAGGGTGGCAAAACGGATTAAACGCCGGTTTAAGTGCGGTCAATTTCGCCTTGTTTTTGGCACTGGGTTTTGTGTTTATGAGCGAAGCGCAGGCGGAGGATTTGGCTATTCGCGCCGACAAATCCGCGCCCGGTAACCAACAGGCCACCGTTTTGCAAACTGCCAATGGTTTGCCGCAGGTGAACATTCAAACGCCGAGTGCCGGCGGAGTGTCGCGTAATGTGTATTCGCAATTGGATGTAGCGGAAAAAGGGGCGGTTTTCAATAACGCCCGCAAAGCCGTGCAGACTCAATTGGCGGGTTGGGTGCAGGGCAATCCGAATCTAGCGACGGGTGAAGCCAAAGTCATTTTGAACGAAGTGAACTCCAATCAGCCGAGCCACCTGAAAGGATATATGGAAGTGGCGGGGCAAAAGGCGGATGTGATTATCGCCAATCCGTCCGGCATTCATTGTGACGGTTGCGGTGTGATTAACGCGGGCAGAGCCGGCTTCACCACCGGCAAGCCGGAGCTGGAAGATGGGAACTTGAAGGGTTTTAACGTTCAAACGGGCAAAGTGACGGTATCCGGCAAAGGCATGGACACTTCAAGAGCGGATTATACGGATATTATAGCCAAAGAAGTGGAAGTAAAAGGCGGTGTGTGGGCGCAGGAATTGAAAATTACCACCGGACAAAATCGGGTAAGTAGCAGCCACGACGACGTGGTATACGTGGGCGATAAAAACGCGGAAAAAAACAGTGAAAAAATCGACCGCACTTTTAACCCGCGTTATGCGGTGGATGTCAGCGAGCTGGGTGGCATGTACGCGGGCAAAATCCGCCTGGTGGATAATGACAACGGGTTGGGCGTGCGCAACGCGGGACATATCGGCGCAACGGCGGGCGAGGTGAAAATCGATAGTCGCGGACAGATTGTCAATCGAGGCACCATCAACAGTCCTCATGATGTGAGTTTAAGCGCGCAAAAATATATTGATAATTCGGGCAATATTGAAAGCAAACGGGGCAATGTTCAACTCGGCAGCGGTCAAAGCATTCGACAAAGCGGTTCTGTTAGCGCGCGTCAGGGCGATACGGATATTCGCATCAAAGGTAAATTGAATCAGTCGGGCGAGACGGTTTCGGGCGGTAAAATCCGAATCCAAGCGCAAAGCGTACAGGCGGAAAGATCCGCGTTATTGGCGGCGGGTGTCGAGGTGACGGAATCGGCGCAAGGCGTCACGCGAACGTTGTCTTTGCAAGGTAATAACAGCAAGGATTTAGTGATTGACGCCGAAGGACAAATCGTCTTAAACGGTAAAAATGTTGCCACCGGAAATATGTCGGTAGCAGGCGCTCAGATAGATTTAAACCACAGCCAAACTGCGGCGAATAATATTGACGCTTCCGCCCGTCAAGGAGATATTCAGGCGAATCGAGCCAACTTGACCGCACGGGAGAATCTAACATTCGCCACGCCGAAAACCTTATCTGCCCAATACAGTCAGGTGACGGCAAAACAATTTGTTACTCGACAACAGATTTTTGATGTCGAACAAGGTGTTTGGCAGCAAACGGGCAACGGCGATTTTAATCTTCGCGCACAACAAATTAAAAATAATCAGGGTGCACTGATAACACAAGGGACGTTATTGACGGATGCGGATACAATTGAGAATCGTCAGGGCATGATTTATAGCCCGCGATTTTTAGCGACCGCACAAAAGTTGGATAATGAAAACGGAGAGATTTATGCCGACGACATTCATCTGACTAACCAATATTTTGATAATCGAAAAGGGCAGATTTATGCTCGGACTTTTAATGCCGTCAGTCAAAATTTAGATAACCGGGAGGGGGTTCTTGCAGCAACGGATCTCGGATTAACCTCTTCGACTATTCAAAATCAGGCGATAAGCGGAACAGGTTCATTAATTAACGGCGCAAATCTGACTATTCATGTCGATACGCTAAATAACCAAAATACGAAAGCCACCCAATCCGTTCCGACGCAAGGCATTTTAGCCGGTAACCTGACGATTCGGGCGAATCAACTGAATAATCAACAAGGCGGATTGTATGCGGAAGATAGCCTGAAGACAACGGTTGAGAACGCTTTGGGGAACACACAGGGAGAGATACTTTCCGCCAATTTGGTGGAAATTGCCAGCCGACAAGCGCGGTTGACGGTAGATAACTCGGAAGGGAAAATAGAAGCGGGAAATCGGTTAACGCTGAAGGCTAAAACGCTGGCGCATGAAGGCAGTATCAACACCGGGGGGGATGCAGAGATCGCATTAAAGGACGATTTTACGCTCAACCGAGCGTTTGGTGTAAATGGAAATCTTACTTTCAGTACCGAAGGAAATTTGAAAAACAATACGGTTCTTCGGGTAGGGAATAAAGCGTCAATTTTCGCCGATGCTATTGAGAATGTTGCGAACGGCGAAATATCTGCGACGGATACCGAAATCACGGCGCAAAGCCTGCTTAACCGGGGATTGATTGACGGTTACAAAACCGTTTTAAATGTTACCGAACTGGAAAATAAAGGTACCGGACGTATTTACGGCAATCATCTGGCGATTCAATCGCATCATCTGCGTAATCTGAATGAAACCGTATCCGGTACTACTTCGGCAGGAACTATTGCGGCGCGGGAACGTTTGGATTTAGGTGTAGGCACCCTAACCAATTATAACCATTCATTGATATTAAGCCTGAATAAGCTTTATATCGGCGGTAAACTGGATGCTAATTATGAAGCGACGGGAAATGCGGCATTTATTGATAACGGTAGTGCCGATATCGAAGCGCTTGGTGACGGTGTTATCAACACAACGCGTTTGTGGAATCATGATTTACATCTGGTTTTAGGCAAAAAATATGATTATGAATTCATTCAGCAATATCATTTGCTAAACAGCACGACAGTGTATCGAACCGGGGTAGACGGCACTATGAACTGGAATAATGACAATCGCCATGATAAAAACGCCTACTTTGATTTTTATGATAAAAGCAAAAGCAGTATCGGTTCGCCGGACTGGATTCAGGAAGAATTTACCCGGGAAACCATTACGCCGACCATTGAACACCAGGAACCCGCCAGAATTTCCATCGGTGGCAATCTGGATTTGCGCGGCGACGATTTAACCAATGAAGCGTCCCGTTTTGAAATCGGTCGGCGTTTAACGCTGGGTAATACGGATTTCGTATCGAACCGTCTTAACTCGGATTTAACCGGTGCCGATGGCGTTCAACTGAAAAATATCGATATTGAAGACGATATTATCCGAATCGACCGCGGCATAGCAAAAACAATCGGGGCGGAAAGACATCGTTGCGGTCGGCACCATTGTTGGGGGCATTACGATCACGGCTCCGTTGTGCTGGATAGGGTTTTACCACCGCTTAAGTATTCATTCCGTTTTGTCAGCAATCCGATTGGTCAGGGCATCACGAACAGCGGTACCGATATTGCACAAAAAGCTTATGCTAATCAGGTCAGTCTGACCCAGTTGAAAGTCAACTCGGTCAGCGGTACGCCGACCACGATTAAAACTTCACGGACGGATCTTAGTTTGCCGACGGCAAGCCTGTACCGGATCAACCCGAAGGCAGGGCAATATCTGGTGGAAACCGATTCCCGTTTTACCGATCGCCGTCAATGGCTGAGTTCCGATTATATGCTGAATACCTTACGTACCCAAAATCTGCTGAAACGCTTGGGAGACGGTTATTACGAACAACGACTGGTGAACGAGCAAATCAACCAACTTACCGGACGCCGTTTCCTGGAAGGCTATAGTTCGGATTACGACCAGTATAAAGCGTTAATGGACAGCGGGATTCAGTACGCCCAACGATTCAATCTGATTCCTGGGGTAGCGTTAACGGAAGAGCAAATGCAAAATCTCACCTCGGATATGGTGTGGCTGGTGAAAAAACGGGTCACCCTTGCCGACGGCACGCAAACCGAGGTATTGGCGCCGCAGGTGTATATTGTGGCGCGCAATACGGACGTAGACAGTCAGGGCGCAGTGATTTCCGCCAATGACATTATTATCAACACGCAAGGTAATATCCAAAACGGCGGTATAATTGCCGGTCGGAACCTCACCGGCTTGGCGGCGAATAATATAGAAAACCTCGGCGGACGCTTACAGGGGCGGGATTTATATCTGTTTGCGAAGAGCCGGCTGCTGAATGCGGGCGGAGAGCTGAGCGCCGGTAACAGCTTACTGGCGCAGGCGGATAATATTGTGCTTGAAAGCACCGTCACGGAAAGCGAGAAAGTGACGGCAACCCGCGATAAAGC
>Ga0129307_1000910_pt1 | contig 38533 bp, 32 predicted proteins | sample P1105metagenome_FD_94437 | JGI IMG/M metagenome (GOLD analysis project Ga0129307, IMG submission 94437) | Capybara group fecal microbial communities from Wisconsin, USA - P1105 metagenome | ecosystem: Host-associated > Mammals > Digestive system > Large intestine > Fecal | place: USA: Wisconsin...
CGTGCGCTTATGCGGTATTAGCAGTCGTTTCCAACTGTTGTCCCCCTGTACAAGGTAGGTTACCCACGCGTTACTCACCCGTCCGCCACTAAGTCAATAAATCGTCACCCCGAAAGGATCGTGATAAATTGCTTCGTTCGACTTGCATGTGTTAAGCACGCCGCCAGCGTTCATCCTGAGCCAGGATCAAACTCTCATGTTAAAGTTATGTAAGTAGCGAACTTGTTCGCTACAATGAGTTCAATTCCAGGTCAGTACAAAACTGACTTGTTTACTAATAAAGGTTTCGTTTCTTATCAGAAACTAAATGAATTTCAAGGATACATGTTTTAAAGTTTTAAAACTTGTATTAATTCAAGGTTTGTTTCACTGTTCAGTTATCAATCTTCGCTTTGTTGTTGCCCTTAGCAGCAACTCGTTTATATTATCATGAGCAACTGGTTTTGTCAACAACTTTTTTGATTTATTTTTCAAAATCCAACTCTCAGAAAACTCAGTGTTTTCTAAGGCTGCCGCTCTTAGCGGAACGAATAGAATAATATCATCATACCATACTAAAGTCAACACATTTTTTCAAAAAAATTATTATCTTTATATTCTGATAATTTTCTCTATAATATTGTTCTCAAATACAAAGGTAAGCACCTTGTTTGTCTTAGTGTTTTCTACTATAAAATTAGCCCATTTTGCATACGGAAAGCATGTTGCAAGATACATTACAAACCAGGTGATAACAAGACCCTGAAATGCACCGGCCACGAAGCCAAGTGTTTTGTTTACATCCTTTATACCCGGGACAAAGCCTACCGCCCTTAGCAGCCTGTCGATTATTCCAATAATTAATGAACCTGCCACGATTGTAATTATAGTTGATAGTCCCTTGATGGCACTTTCGGTAAGCTCCTGAGCAACAAACAGTATTACGCTATCGATGGATGTGCGAATAGTATCGGTAATGTCATTCTTGATTCGTTCAGGAACAATGCTTAGTACAGCTTCCTCACCTGTGCCAGCTTCATTCTCTTCTGAAACTTGATAACGATCATGAAGACGCTTATCGATATTCTCCTCTACCATCTTTGGAATCTGTGTTTTGGTAGTAATATAATCGGATACTATTACGCTTCCGTAGTTTACAAAACAAACAAGAAATGCCCAAGCAACTAATCCAAAGACAATTCTAATCATTCCTTTTTGTGCTCCCCGCAGAGCGCAAACCAACAATAGAACTACAAAAGCAACTAACAAGTAATTAATATTATCAATATTCATCTTATTCTCCTATTTAATGTAAATCTCCTCTGTTTTGTTTCCTTCTATTATATAGTAGCGTCTAGATGTTGTTCCAGGAATAACATTGTAGACACCCTCTTCAAATTTATGAGTGAACTTAACTATACCTTGCAGATTGTATATAGTAAGGTCCTCTCCGTTTGTAATGTATATCTCATTATTATCTAGTATTTGAATATTGTCATAACTTTCTGTTATCTCTTTAGACATCCATCTAAATCCGAATAAATTGTATACGTTGACTTCATTAACCACTTTTCCCGAATCTGCATTCTTCTCGCAAACGTATCCAAAGTGAGTATCGTTATAGAATATACTCTTTATATCTGTTGGAACAGAAATCTCTTTGGCTACAGTAGCCTTTAGGTTGTTATTGAAGATAATAATCTTAGAATCAGAAAAAGCAATTGCCTTATCATTTTTTACAAAGTCTACTTTTGGGATAAGAGTTCCTTTGTATTTATATGAAGCAACAATGTTGTCTGCTTCCTTTTTACCCTCACTGGTAAAATCATAAAATATTAGCTCAGTCGACATCTCTCCTTCATTAACATTTATAATAGAAAGAAGTAGTTTGGTTGCATCTGAAGAAAGTGCCATCGCTACTGGGTATCCACTGTTTTCTGGATGGATTTCTCCTGATACAAGTACATCCCCATCTTTGTCATATAATTGGATATAGCTTGTATCATTTTCCTGCAACAATACACTAATTGTACCCTGCTTTGCAACTTTGGCCTCTACTACCGGCACTGTAGTGGTGATAGTTTTCACGTGGCCTTTAGTAGAAAATATATCTATCTCGTTTCCCTTTTTGTCATACACAACCAAGTAATTTTCGCACACGTCGATGTTAGGGTTCACCATATCATATGTGTAGTTCCATATAAGGCTGCCATCAATGGTTGTATAAAATACACCGTCCGCACTGTATTTCAAAAGATTGTTATTGAAGCTATAAAAAGTGCTCTCCACGGAATCATTTCTATCCCAGCTCTTTTCTGTCTCATAGTCCTCATATTTGGTAAGCATCTTTATTATTATCAAGGACACTATTACTATGAGCACAAATAAAATCAGATACATATGTCGCTTCTTAGGTGGCGCATACTCTCCGTCCTGATATTTGTCCTTAATTTGTTCCTCAGGCTGTTGGTCTTCATCTTCATTTGTCGGTAATTTGATAATCTTAAATTCTTCCATAATTTACCCTATATCTTTACCTTTATATGTTCTTATAAAGAAGTAAATGGGCTGCTTACACAGCCCACAAATTTAATATACAAATATTGCCACTTGATATGGTGCTAAAGGAAATGCTACCGAATACTCTCGGTTGTCACACTCTTCTTTACGTGGTATGTAACTGGCTTTTATTATTTCTCCCTCGCCGCCAAAGATTTGATTCTCTGAATCAAGCACTTTTTTAAGCTTTCGGCTTGTCGGTACTCCAACTCGATAATCTTCATATTTCATCGGCGTCATATTTATTACAAACAACAGGCAGTTTTTACCTGTTTTAGATTTTCGGATAAAACTAAAAATGCTTCTGTAACCATCGTTGGCATTTATCCATTCGAAACCATCCCAAGATACATCCAGCTGGTACATTGCAGGATACTGTCTATATATATGAAGTAACTCTTTAAACATTCTTGAGACATGTTTGTGATTTGGATTGTCCAAAACATACCAATCAAGCTCTCGGGCCTCACTCCACTCAGTTCCCTGAGCAAAGTCCTGTCCCATGAATAAAAGCTTTTTGCCTGGGTGACCCATCATAAATGCATAGCCTGCCATCAAGTTTTTGTATTTATCTATTTCTAAACCTGGCATCTTGGCAAGCATTGAGCCCTTTAGATGCACAACCTCGTCATGACTAAGCACAAGGATATATCTTTCTGCCTCATTGTAACTCATGGCAAAGGTCATTTTGGTATGATTGTCTTTTCTGAAATATGGGTCAAGCTTCATGTAATCTATAAAATCATGCATCCAACCCATATTCCATTTGTAAGAAAACGCAAGACCGTCATCCTCAACATCACCTGTAATCTTTGGCCAGGCGGTTGACTCTTCAGCAATCATTATTGCACCTGGATTGCGGCCTCTTATAAGCGTATTGATATGCTTAAACAACTCGATGGCCTCAAGGTTTTCGTTGCCACCGTGCTCGTTTGGTAGCCACTGCCCTGGCTTTTTGCCATAGTCCAAATAAAGCATAGATGCAACAGCATCAACACGGAGTCCATCTATGTGATATAACTCTATCCACTGAACAGCGCTGCCGATAAGGAAGTTTTTAACTTCTGGCTTGCCATAATTAAATATCTTGGTGCCCCAATCTGGATGCTCTCCACGTCTTGGATCTGGATATTCGTAAAGTGGCTGCCCATCAAAATCAGCCAAACCATGGGCATCCTTTGGAAAATGAGCTGGCACCCAATCCAAAATAACACCTATGCCATTCTTATGTAGATAGTTTACTAAATACATGAAGTCCTCTGGAGTTCCGTATCTAGATGTAGGTGCATAGTATCCTGTAACCTGATAGCCCCAGGAACCATCAAATGGATATTCGGAAATTCCCATTAACTCTACATGGGTATATCCCATATCTAAAACATATTCTGTAATACTATGAGCAAATTCCCGATAGGAATAGAAGCCGTCGTTTTCTGGTCTAGGATGTCTCTTCCATGACCCTGGATGTACCTCGTAAATTGCAAGGGGCTTCTCCCAAAAATTAGGATTAGCTTTTCTCTGCTTCATCCAAGAACCATCTGTCCACTTGAATTTAGTATTATCATAAATTCGTGAAGCGGTTCCCGGTCTAAGTTCGCAAAAAGTCGCATAGGGATCTGCCTTATAAAGCTTTTCGCCACTGGCAGTCTTGATGAGATATTTATATAGCTGGCCCTCTTTAGCGCCTGGAACAAAAGTCTCAAACACACCCTGTCCCTCAGGCTCTATTCTACGCATTATATTTGCTGTCTCGTCCCAGTCATTAAAATCGCCAATGACAGAAACGCTACTTGCGTGTGGAGCCCAAACGTCAAAATATACTCCGGTCTGCCTACCAAATTTCCCCTTATGAGCACCGAGTTTTTTGAAGATGTCATAGTGTGTACCCTGCCCAAACAGGTACGCATCCAAATCAGTAAAATTGCTCATATTATTTTCATTCCCCTTTGCAATAAAATTTGCTAACTATTTATTTATCAAAATCCTTCTCTTTTAATATGATATTTCCATATCTATCGTATTTAGGCTTGTTGAAAAATCCTCCTCTAGATGATTTATCAATTGCATCATCCATAATCTCAGCAACCTCTTTGATGGTTGTAGCATGATTATATCGTCCTATGAGATTGATTCGATTGTATAAAGCAAGTACGCCCATGTCATCTATTGTACATCCAGCCTCTATGGCGTATGTCTTTGCAAAAGAAACCAACTCATCAATTGTGAATGCTGGTATAACAATCTTTTCGGTGAAGCGGTTTGCAAAAGAACTATCTGCTGTCATAGCTTTGTCTATTCCGCGCTTGTTGTCCTCAATTATTATGATTGTTCCACTGTTGTCTGTTTCCATCAACAGAGAAAGTGTAACCGCCGTTTCCTTTGAAATCTCTCCAGCTGATTCTATAATTAAACAACCACCTTGTATCTTTGCATAAAGCTTTTGAATATCCTTTTCGTTAAGCTTCTCGCCTGAAATCTTTCCTATTCCACCCTTTGGATAGCCAGTTTTCTTTTCAAGGACTTTAATTATGCTTGTTGCCATCTGAGTCTTACCAGAACCAGGCTCACCAACTATTACAATGTTTCCACCCTTTTGTGTTGGGTTTTGAACTCTGTTAGCCACGCCGGAAATAGCCCTAACGATGTTCTTTCTCATGCCATTGATTGGTAAGAAATAAGAGAAAATATCCAAATCCTCTTCGTCTAAATCAATGGCGCTATCTGCCAATTCTGGCTCTTGAATAGTAATAGCATCGATATTTATCTCTGGCGCTTCCTCTAGATGAACCTCTTCAACAGGTGGAAGGGTTGGCTCTTCTTCTTTTGCTTCTTCCTCCTCAAACAAATCTGGTGGAAGCTGAATAACAGGAAGTTCGATGTCATCAATATTAAACTCTGGCTGTTCCTGCTGAACTTCTTCTATCTCTGCTGATGAATCTGGTTGTACATCTTCTTGTGCGTCTTCATAAGATTCTTCTGGGATAGTCTCTTCAATCTCGTCCTCTAAATCTTCCTCAGCTTCTTGAACTTCCTCCACTGTATCATCAAGCTGTAAATCTGCCTCAGACATCTTATACTCTACAAGTTGAACCTCTGGAAGCTCGTCCCTATCTTCTACTTGAGCTTTGACTGGAACCTCCTTCAACTCTTCTGCTGACTCCCTAGTAAGTCTATCAATCTCCTGCTGCAAAAAGTCATTTACATCAGCAATCATCTGTGAAGCTTCTTTTAGGTCCACGTCATTTATCTCCTCGTTATCTTTAAGTGTAGGAGGTCGCCAGCCTGGTAAGGCTCCTATCTCCTTTTCTGCAGAATGAACTACAGCTGCTCCAGTTATGGTTTTGGCGGCATCAGTTACAATAACAGGAATATCCATAAGTCCTGTTGTTATGCCGTCAGTAGAAATCTTTGGTATCTTGAAGCCGTCATGTCCTTCACTTTCTGATTCCTTTACAGAAGATGCTTCTGGTTTATCATCTATATCTAAAGAAATCTCTGGTAACTCTTCATCGTCTTCAGAAACATTTTCTAGGTCAGTATCCTTGACTAAAGATTCCTCTTCATCTGCTGTGAGCTTAACTTCTATTAACTCTTCTGGTAATTCCTCAGAAAGCTCTTCAGCCTTATCTGTATCCACGTTTGATAAGTACTCTTCCTTAAGAAGGTCTGCTGATGTCATGCCAGCATCAAGCTTTGACATAGCTCCCTCTAGTCGATTAAGTACATTGTTGGCCTCTCTAAGAGCCTTCGCTCTAGCACTTTCAAGTTCCTTACTCTTGGCCTCTTCCATAGCCGCCTCGGCTGCTCGCTTAGTCTTTTCCCACTCAGCAAGAACATCCTCGATTGTCGTCTGCCCCTCTATCTGTTCCTCTGTCTCGTGACTTTCCTCTGCTAATCTAAGACTAATCTGGCCATCGAAGCCCTCTTCTAGATACTGCTGGAAGGTATCGTTTACAGAGAACTCCTCAGCGTCTTCCTCTGGAGCATCCTCTGGAACTTGCAAATAAGGTATCTCTTCAACAAGATTCTTGATGGCATCAATATTTTCATTGACCTCACCTGTATCGGTAGCCTTCATAATCTCATCGATATTCTTTTTAATCTCTGCCTGAAGATTCATTGTGTCAAAACGCTCTGGCCCTTCTGGCAGCTTGATTTCTTCCATGTCTGGTAGCAAATCTCTAGCGGTAGCCTGCGGTGTAATCTCGGTAATGCCGTCTTTCTTTTGCTGAAGATTGCGGTACTTGTCCTCCTGAGCCTTGTCTAAAGGCTGATAGAGCATCTTGAGCTCAAGGGCGCGCTCAACAACTGGTCCATCTCCAAACCATAGGATGATTTCATCGCAAAGAGCGATACACTTCTCCGCTTGATTGGTCTTATGATAAAGATAGGCAAGCTCATAAGCCCACTCTTCAATAAAATCATTGTCCTTGAGTTGCTCAAGAATCTTGATAAGAGTGGATGTGTCTGCCCCTTTAGCTGTACTAATATTGTATTTGAGAATGTACTTAAGACTATCGTGAGGAGCTATTTGTACAAACTCGTTGTAGTATTCCTGTGCCTCGTCCAACTCCTTGAGCTTTATGGAAATCATGCACAGCTTGTACAAAATCATCCTTCCGATAGGAGAGCGCTCATGGGCAAGCAACAGTAAATCTCTTGCTTCGTCGATCTTACCTGCTGCCTCATAAGACTCACTTCCTGAAATGAGATCGTTGATATTATGAACTTTGCGCCAATTAACAGTCTCCGCAACGCTCATTGCGTCTGCAAATTTATTCTTAGATACGAGATCTCGCATCTCTTCGATTTTAGTTCTATTTTCCATTTTTTCCACAGATTATTCTCCAAAAAAATGTGTGCCTGTTGCTTGCCAAGCATTATGTCTGCCTGCAAGAAATCCTACTTATAGATATTAAAATTTTAACATAGGTTAGATTCAAAATCAAAAAAACCGAGGCCAAAAATGAAAGATTATTTCATCTAAAAACCTCGGTATATTTATTACTTTTTCTTGAACTTAGGTAACTTAAAAAACAGCTTTTTTGGCTTTTTAACTTTTTCTGCTGGTTGCAGAATAAGCGAGTTGTTTTCTATGTCAATATAATCCATCCGCGTGTAATCAGCAGTATCCTCCGGCAAGTTGCGCCGTTTTACCAAATAGCTTGATACACTTCCAAGGATATAATAGAAAATTGCAACGATTGGTACCGCAATAATCATACCGCTTACACCAAAGAATCCTCCACCAACTACTACTGCAAATAACACCCAGAATGATGAAATTCCTGTTGAATCTCCCAAAATCTTTGGACCAATAAGATTTCCATCTATCTGCTGCAAAATCAAAATGAAAATCAAGAATGATATTCCCTTTACCGGCTCTGTAAGGAATATGAGAAGAACCGTTGGAACAGCTCCAATATATGGACCAAATATTGGAATTATGTTGGTAACTCCAATGATTGTTGAAATAAGCACTGGGTATGGCATCTTCATCATCAAGCATCCAGCGTAACATATCAATCCAATGATAACGGAATCAATTATCTTTCCAATAATGAATCCATAGAAAATCTCACCGGACTTTCTACCGATTTCAAGAACGATATTGGCATACTTAGGCGCGAATATTCCGCATACCATCTTTTTCACCTGAGCCTTGAAAAGCTCCTTAGACATAAGCACATATACGGAAACAAACATTCCAATGATTATGTTGGTTATAAATTTGCCTACTGAAAGGACGCTGGTTGTGATTTTAATAACCATGTCTGATTGATCAAAGTCAACATACTGGCGAAGGAGTACAAGACCTTGATTCATAATATCACCAATCTTGTTGTCCTTGGCTTTCATAAGTACATCCTCGTAGTTGCCCTTTGTCACCATGTTGCACCAATCAAGTACGGCTGCAATCTGCTCATCAATATGCCTTGCAAGGAACATGACGGTATTAATAAGGTTTGGAATCACGGTTTGCAAAATGTAAATCACAATTCCAGACAAAATCACAAGTGCAATTATGGAAGATACCGTTCGGTTCGCCTTGTTGGCCTTTAAAATAGTATCCTCGGTTTTGCAGAATTTCTTGATTAATATGGCAAAACGTTTTTCAAAGAAAACCATCATAGGATTCATCAAAAATGCCATGACAAAGCCTATTAGAATTGGTTGCAAAACCGTTTTTAGATGCGCTAGTGCCGCTAATACATCATTGCTGTTTCTAAGCAAAAAATAAAAACTTATTACAACAAATGCTGCCAAAACATATCCAAATAACTTTTTTCGAAACATACGCTCTTCAAGCTTGTTGTTATCTTCTGACATGTTTTACCCCCTACATTTTCAGGGCCCAAATTGCTTGGGCCCTGTGAATTATTACTGTCTATTATAATTGATTAAGCATCCCTTAAGGATAATCTCGCGCTCATCGTCTGTAAGCTCACCTAATTTAACCTCAAACTCCTTGAGACCATCTTCCTTAACAACATAAGCCTTGATGACTTCTGCTTTATTCTTAACCGCATCCTTGATGCCAGGAATAAATAAGTAATCAAGATTCTTGAATGGAAGCTCTCCCTCTGGAATTACAAATGGAAGCATACCCCAGTTGATAAGGTTAGAGCGATATCTCTTTGTAGCGTATTCATTTGCGATGTTAGCCCATCCGCCAAGTACCTTCTGGCAAGATGCTGCCTGCTCTCTAGCTGAACCATCGCCTGGCTTAACTGCAAAGATTGTGGAACCAACGCCAATATTGTCGTGGTTGATTTCTGGGTAAGTCTCCTTAACCTTATGAACAATTGCCTTAAGCTCTGGCACTGCATCACCAGCACACTCTCCAGCCTCAAGAGCCTTCTGAGCCTTCTGGATAGCCTTAGCACGTCCAACATACTCTGGGTCCTTGCGTGAAAGAGTAAACTCAGCAAGTCCAAGTGGATTTGAACGATATGATGAAGTCTCACCTGATGGGATAAGCTCATCTGTTGTTGTAACAGGATCGTGAATCTCTGAAACCACCTGTAAGAATAAATTCTCTGGAAGTGGGCTCATCTTTGGCCAATCCTTAATGTTTGGACCAAAGTGGATTTCTGTTTCTGGCTCTGCCTTTCCGTGAGAATCAAATACACGGTTTGCATAAATTCTACCATCAAAGTGGTATGTAGGATTTGTATATTCCACATCAATATCTGTTGCTGCTGTAAGGTAACCTTTGTTTGCTGCTGTAGCTGCAATTGAACGAGCATCCATAAGAGCAACTGACGCAATCTGGCCATTCTGAAGCTTAGAACCTTCACGGTTAGGGAAGTTTCTAGTAGAGTGACGGATTGAGAAGCCGTTGTTTGAAGGTGTGTCGCCTGCACCAAAGCATGGTCCGCAGAATGCTGTCTTAACAATAGCACCTGTGCTCATAAGGTCTGTAACTGCACCGTTCTTAACAAGCTCCATGTATATTGGAGTAGATGCTGGGTAAACTGAAAGAGTAAACTCATCTGGTCCAATGCTTGTACCACGAAGGATGTCTGCTGCATCGCAAATGTTCTCGAATCCACCACCTGCGCAACCAGCGATGATACCCTGATCTACATAAAGCTTACCATTTCTAACCTTATCCTTAAGAGTAAAGTCAACCTGACCATCAAGTGAAACCTTTGCTCTCTTCTCGCAATCATCAAGGATATCCATGAGATTTGCGTTTAACTCTTCGATTGAGTATGTGTTGCTTGGGTGGAATGGCATAGCAATCATAGGCTTAATCTCATCAAGATTAATCTCAATCATACCATCATAGTAAGCAACCTGACCTGGATTGAGTTCTTTGTACTCTTCCTTGCGGCCGTGGATTTCGTAGAATTCCTTTGTCTTATCATCTGTCTTCCAGATTGAGCTAAGACATGTAGTCTCTGTAGTCATAACGTCAACACCAATTCTAAAGTCCATAGAAAGGTTGGCAACGCCAGGTCCTACGAATTCCATGATTTTATTCTTAACATATCCCTTGTCGAAAACTTCACCGATAATGGCAAGGGCAACGTCCTGAGGTCCTACACCCTTTCTTGGTGTACCAGTCATGTATACAGCGATAACTCCTGGCATAGCGATGTCGTAAGTCTGATTCAAAAGCTGCTTAACAAGCTCTGGTCCACCTTCACCCATTGCCATTGTACCAAGAGCACCGTATCTTGTGTGTGAATCAGAGCCAAGAATCATCTTGCCGCCGCCAGCCATCATTTCACGAGCAAACTGGTGAATAACTGCCTGATGTGGTGGAACATAGATTCCGCCGTACTTCTTTGCGCAAGAAAGGCCAAACATGTGATCATCTTCGTTGATTGTACCACCTACAGCACAAAGAGAATTGTGACAGTTTGTAAGGCAGTATGGAATAGGGAACTTTTCAAGGCCTGAAGCTCTTGCTGTCTGGATAATTCCTACGTAGGTAATATCGTGACTAACCAATTTATCAAACTTGATTTCTAAGTGCTCCATGTTACCAGAGGTGTTATGGCTGTTTAAAATGTTGTATGCCATAGTCTCTTTGTGAGCAGCATCCTTTGTTACCTCTTGTCCTGTTGCAGCCTTGATTGCAGCGGCTGCCTCATGACTATCCTCAACTATTTGAGTGCCATTAATTAGGTATACTCCGTTGTTGTAAAGCTTCATTCCTTAAAATCTCCTTTTAATGTTTTAATCCAAAAAGACCGCCAAAGCCTTTTTTACCTGATTTTTTGTTGTCCTCCCCTGATTCCTCCTCTTGCCATTTGAAGTACTCAGCATCTAAATCATCAGATGAAATGCCTACCTCCTCCTGGTCATTTGGCTGATCTAATTCATCAACTGCAAGACCAGCGCGTGCAAAATAATCTTTATCTATACGAATCTCTGGAGCAGAATACTTTGGAGCCGCATCAAATTCTTCTGGCGAGCCCTCGGCCTTTTCCTTGAGAATTCGCATGTTTTCTTCGTCTATAAGTCTTAGGTACTTTTGTGTGTCTATCAAATCATTAAGGTGGCTCTTAAGCTCTAACTGATTTGTCTTAACGGCACGACCTTCTTCTTTAATCTTTTTGATTGCATCCTCATAAACCTTTGCTACAGATTTCTGAGACTCGTTAATGATTTCCTGTATGCTATCTAGAGCATTATCAGTGTACATAAGAGAAGCGGCATATATATCCTCCGCCTTTCTTGTGGCATCAAAAACAATGTCATCGCCCTGCTTTTGCATCTGGCGATTTGCCTTGTCACGACTTTTGGCAGTAAGCTCGTGCTCCTCCATCATGTCGTACATGCACTCATTAAGCTCCTTAAGAAGGTCCATCATGGCATTCTTGTCCACGATAACATTCTTCGTGCTTCCTTCGTATGGCTGTGCTTTTGAAAACAGCACATGCATTTCTCTAAGTACCTTTTCTGTTCTATCTTGTGCACCCATATTCTCACCTATACAAAAATACCGAGCCGCATGACTAGATATCATTTGGTAGCTACCCTAAGAGAACTCCCTCCAGGTGACCCCGCGTCAGATGAACGGTCCTTCTTAGTGCTGCTGCATTCCTGCCCTGACACGATTCGTAGGTGCCCATTACGCAGGACCCAAAGATCAACATCCTTTCAGGATAGCCGCCAAATAATATCTAATTCAAGCATGTCGCTCGGAGCCCTTATTTTATGATAACAAGGACTACTTTGTCAACAAATTACTACTGTATTCCACGGTTACATTATTTGATTTTCTGCTCTCTGAGCTCCTCAAAGAACCTTGTCATCATCTGTGTGCATTGCTCTCCTAATACACCTGTCTCTAAAGCACATTGATGATTAAACTGCTGCATTTGTAAAATGTTAATGATTGAACCTGCACAACCGGCCTTTTTGTTCATGGCCCCAACAACTACCTTTGGGATTCTTGCCTGAACAATGGCTCCCGCACACATCTGACATGGCTCGAGAGTAACGTATAATACACAATCCTCTAATCGCCAGTCTCCTGTCTTTTTGCAGGCCTCTTGAATTGCTGCAATCTCTGCATGTGCCAGCACACTTTTGTCGGTGTTTCTGCGATTGTAGCCTCTAGCAATGATTTTGTCATTTTGAACGATGACGCATCCGATTGGAACCTCATTGATGTCATAAGCCTTTTGTGCTTCCTTGAGGGCTTGTTCCATAAACTTCTCATTAGTCTTGAGGTTTAACCTCTCAAGTTTGGCCTCTTGCCTTGCGATACGTTTCTCTTCTCGCTCTTCTTTTGACATCATGGATTTTCCACTCCTATTTTGCTATACTTTTACTTGAAAATTGTGCTTATAATTCTACAATTTTAGCTATTTTATGTTAACACTTTTACCAATAAAAGGAAATAATTATGCTGATTCTTGGCCTACAAAAAACAACTCTTTTAGATTACCCTGGCAAAATAGCTAGCACCATATTTACAGGGGGCTGCAATTTTAGATGTCCTTACTGCCACAATAAGGAGCTCGTTTTTCCTGAATTGGCTACATTTTCCTATTCTACAGAGGAGATTTTTGAGCATCTGCAAAGTAAGAAAAAGGTATTGGACGGAGTCTGCATCACAGGCGGCGAACCAACCTTACACAGGGATTTGCCTGAATTTATCAAGCAGATTAAAGACCTTGGTCTTTTGGTAAAGCTAGATTCTAACGGCACCAATCCAGATATGATTCAGTCTCTGATTGAAGATAAGCTAATAGATTACGTTGCCATGGATATAAAGCACTCCAAAGAAAAGTACAACACTATTGCCTGCATGAGCCATTTTGACTTAGCTCCTATCGAAGCTTCTGTTGAACTTTTGAAGGAAGGCAAAATAGACTACGAATTTAGAACTACCATTATGAAGGAATGTCATGACTGTGATGACATGGCTTCAATAGGTAAATGGCTAGTGGGTGCATCCGCATATTATCTGCAAAGCTATCGAGAGTCTGAGCAGGTAATCAATCCGATTTTTAGTCCACATTCTTTGGAGACTCTTAAACAATTTGTTGAAATCCTTAAGCCTTATGTTGCTAACACTAGCCTTAGAGGTGTGGATTAAACTTTTATATACTTGTTATTTTGCTCACCAAGTTTAATGGGGGAATAAAATGAAATTTGAAGTAAACACACCAAATCTTACATTGAAGGTCTTGGATAAAAATTCCGCAGACCTAGTTCTTGATTTTTATAATCGAAATGGAAAAGTATTTGAAAAATACGAGCCTCTTTTAGGCGAGAATTTTTATACTCTTGCTCATCAAAGAAAACTTCTTGAATTTGAGCAGCAAAATATTCTAAAGCTATTTATGATTAGATATTGGATTTTTGAAAAAGATAATCCAAACAGGATTATCGGAACTTTAAGCTATAGAAACATTGTCCGTCCTATCTATGAAAGCTGCATTATAGGTTACAAGATGGATCAGGAATTTACCAATAGAGGATACTGCAGCGAAGCCATTAAGCACACTATTCCTATCATTACTTCAGAGTACGGCATTCATAGAATAGAAGCTTTGATTATGCCTGACAACGCCCCTTCTATTCACATGGTTGAAAAGCTTGGCTTCAAATACGAAGGCCTCCTCCATGATAAGATTATTATCAATGGAGAACGCCTTGATCATTGCATGTATGCCTATTTGGCAGACAACTAATTATTTAAATATCTTGCTACCGTGTGGTGGCAAATCAAAATCATAATGCTGACCCTGATAATCAAAGGTCATTTTCTTGGTTTCAGGAGTGTTGTTTAAGGCAACTATAGCATATTCATCTCCTAAAACTCTGGCAAACACCAGAGTTTCATTTTTTACTTGCACTTCCTGATATTTTCCTGATTTTATTGCTTCATTAGATTGACGCACCTGGGCCAGCGTTTTGATGTGGTCTATTAAATCCGGATTATCCATCTTCTCAATATCAATCTCTGGTCTAAGGGCATAGTCCCCGTCACCGGATTTCTTGTCTCCTGGTATTCCCCATTCGCTGCCATAGTAGATTGATGGAATTCCTGGCATGGTGTATAGCAGAGTATAGCAAGGATAAATGTTTTCCTTTTGGTTTAGAAGAGTATAGATTCTATTAACGTCATGGTTGTCTATAAAATTGTACAGATACTTACCCTGATACAGTCCTCCATCGCCCCACTGACGCCTCATGGCATAGTTTATCTCAAAATAGTTGTGGTCATTATGACTTGAATATATTCCCTTCCAACACTCGTAGTTGGTTACAGCATCAAGCATGTCATTATTGACGTAGATGTTGTAGTCACCATGTATGATTTCACCCATAAGCCAAAAGGTTGATTTCTTCTCCTCGGTAAAAGCCTTTAATCTCTTAAAGAAATCTCTTTGGATACAGTCTGCTGCATCAAGTCTTAAACCATCAATGTCAAACTCATCTATCCACATAGCTACTGCGTTTAAAACATGGTTATTCACATCTGGACACCAATGATTCAACTTTACAAGCTCCTGCGCTCCAGACCAACATTCATAAGAAAAACCGTCATTATAATGGTTGTTTCCTCCAAAATTTAAGCCTGCTATCCAGTCCTTATAAGGAGATTTTTCTCGGTTTGCCTTTACATCTAAAAATGCCGCATGACCCCTGCCAACATGGTTGAAAACGCCGTCTAATACCACTTTGATTCCTTTATCGTGGCAAGCTTTCATCACCTTTTTTAGGTCCTCATTGGTTCCTAATCGACTATCCAGCTTGTAATAATCATAGGTATCATAACCATGGGTACCTGACTCAAAGATAGGTCCTAGATAAATTGCGTTTATACCTATATCACATAAATGAGGCAGCCAATCTATCATCTTAAGTATCCTGTGTCCGGCTGTTTCTTCTCCTTTATTTTCCCTTGGACAACCAAAGGCTCCTAGCGGATAGATATGATAAAACATCGAATCTTTAACCCAACCAATATCTCTCATAAAACCCCTCCTGACTATATTAGAATACCAGATTCTTCTTTACTCTTTTCTATCTTTTCGTTAAGTATCTTGAATGGATGATACAAAACAACCCCTATAAATATTGCTACTACAACATATATTAAAAGAATTAACATGCAATCCCTGTAAGTGTTTTTGTATAAGCCACCTATACATTCTCTTAGCGCATTCATTGAATAATTAAATGGCATAAACTTATACAACACCTGGAATACCTTTGGGAGTACCTCTATAGGAAATGTACCACCAGCTCCCGCCACCTGAATAACCATAAGTATTACAGATAATGCTTCTCCCAAATTTCCAAAGGAGTATGTAAATGAGTATAGCAGCAAAGCGTAAACAAATGATGTCCAACTGCAGGCCAACCAGAATAAAAATCGATGTTCACATTGGATTCCTACAAATAAAAATGCACCTAAAACCGTGATAAGAGTCTGAATCTGCCCTATTACAAAAGTCAGGAAAAACCTTCCAAAGAAGCATTGCCAATTTTTAAGATTTTCCATTCCTGTGGTTGTTTTGATTTTGGTCTTTAAAATTGTGGACATGATTAATGACCCAACCCAAATGGAAAGCACTATATAAAATGGAGCTGTCATAGAGCCATTGTTTTCTATTGGGTAAATATAATCATCCGAGATTGCTACAGGTGAGCTGATAAAGTCAGCCAAAAGCTCTGGGTCTGAACGCAGTAATTCCATGAACTTTTGATAGGCTTCATTTTGTCCAACACTCTTGATATCCGAAATTAAGGCTGCAAGCTCTTCTTCCATTGACACGGCTTCATCCCTTGATTTAACCAGGGAATCTTTGGATTGATTCATTAAATCGGCGTAGTTATTTAGATTGGCAACTACCATATCAATACTTGTGGCTTTGTAGTTCAATAGCTTTTCTATTTCAGCCACTGACTTGCTAGCTGAATCTATTGCAGTTTGCTCCATAGGAGAAATCTCCTTAGCGTACTGCTGCCTAATATTATTTGTACTATTCAAGCAAAGCGCCACATCACTTGTGAGGGTTTCCTTTGCTTTGTTAAATTGCTCCTCACCCTTATTTGCTGCCACATCAAGTGCATCTACATCAGCATCAAGTCCATTTATTAGACCATCCAGCTCCTTGGCCTTGGCTGCTATGGCAGCATCTATATCATCAAAGCCAGTTTTTATTCTAAGGATGTGATAATAGATTCCTTTTCCATCATCTGCCGTTCCCCATTCTACTTTTAGGTTTGTAACTGTTTCTCTCAATTGATGAATAGACTGAACATCTTCTATATTGAGCCCTGAAATTATTTCATTTATTCGGTTTAAAGTATTGTCGGCAACCGCAAGCTTATCGTTGATTTCAGATATTTTATTATCACCTTTGTCTTTGGCCCTTTGAATATCTTTTTTCGAATCAGCTGCAAAGTTTTGGGCCGATACGGCCATTTCCTCTGCAACTTTGGTCACGGAACTTGCTGTATCAGTAATGCTTTCTCCTGCTTTAGAAATACTTTCTGTTGAATCAGCCAAGGCTATATATGAGTCTAAAAGTGCAATTAAACCTTTTAAATCTGAGTCAAGTCTCTCAAGCTTTGCTATTCCTTCCCCTGTAATATTGCCTTCTTCATCCAATGTTGCAAAATATTCACTGGCACTAAGTAAGGTCTCTGCCATGGTTCCTACAAAGGCATGGTCAACTTCTCTTTCAATGGCGGTCTTTACCTTTCCCGTAATCTTTGGAGCGATGGCGTTTTTCTTGTCATTCTCGTAATAGGTGATAACCGGATTCTCAATATCTCCTCCTAAAAAGCTTATCATATTAGCGCTAAACTCTTCGTCAATTACAAGGGATGCATAGTATTCCCCAGAATAAACCCCATCTATAGCATCCTCTTCTGTATCAGTAAAAACCCATCCAATGGTCTTATTCTCTTTTAGGTGATTGATTATTATATCCCCAACGTTTAGCTGGTAATTTCCAATGATTATTCCTTGGTCTGAAGAATAAACTGCAACCTGCAGGTTTGAAGTTGCCTCTTCTCCATATGGATCCCAGTTAGAAAGAATGTTAAACCAGGCATATAGGCAAGGAATTACCGTTAGGCCCATAATTATTATCATGGCCACAACGTTTACCGATATTCTTTTAATGTCTGAGACAATAATCCCATAAATGTTTTTCATTTCTTTAATTTGTCTCCCATATTTCGTATATCCGTTTTTATTCCTTTTCTAATATCCTCAAACCCTCTTACCATTTCACTTCCTGCTTGGCTGATATCATCAAGATTTTTCACCACTTCATCGCCTATAAGGGACTGACCCTTATTATCTAGTATTCCAAGTTCCTTTAGTTGCTCTTGGATTTTAAAATCCATGTATTCCACATATAAAAGGTAAAAGGCAATTCCAAAAAGTGACACAATCCATAGCACTAGAAATACTAACTTTGAGCGCTCTGTCACAAAACTAATTACAAGAAAAATCAGTGGAAGCAGTATGTTTATCTTTAGCCCTACACGAATTTTCTTTTGATTCTTCAAGTGAACTTCCCGCTGCAACCCTATAAATTTTTCATATAGTTCCTGATTGTTAGTTGCCATATTTTCTCCTATCTACAACACTTCCGTATCTTCCATTCGCTCTTCCATGTAATGGTTGATAGGCTCGAATGGAATGCGGATAAGTAGCCCAATTATAAGTGCCACTGCTATGAAAATCATAAGACAGCCTAGATACTTTATATAATCAAACTCGTAGGCTCCACAAATGCACTCCCTTATTGCGTTGATGGCGTAAGGGAATGGGAAGAATATGTACACCTTTTTAAAGAAATCCGGTAATAGTTCTATAGGATAGGTGCCAGAACTTCCTGCTATTTGAATAACTACTATTACAACTGCCAAAGCTTTTCCTGCATCTCCCCAAGTAGCTACTAATGAATAGATTAAAATGGTAAAAGTTGTGGCAATAAAGGAAGCAGCTAACATAAATAGCCATGGGTGTACACACTGTATTTTTAATAAAAATATGTCTCCAAGGACAATTACTATAGCCTGAATTTGTCCTAAAACCCAATATAATAGGTATCTTCCAAAAAATAACTGTCTTTGTGATGCATCAGGGTACTTTTCTTTATCGGGTTTTATCTTAATAATTGCTGTAAGAATTAATGCTCCAACCCAAAATGCTAGGGTTGAATAAAATGGCGCTACGGCTGACCCATAGTTTTCTACCGGGTATACAACCTGCGTTTTTATCTCCACAGGGGTCGAGAAGAACTTGCCATACATCTGTGGGTCTCCGGAAAGAGCATTTATTAAAACCTTTATCTTGTCGCTACTTCCAGCCTGCTCCACTTGATTTATTACTTCTATCAACCTGCCGTTTACATATGTGATGGCCTCGCCTGTTTTTTCTAGGCTAGTGTTGGCACAGTCTACTGTGTTATCAATAGCATTAAACATTACCACTAAATTTCCAAATGTTTCTCCTACTGAGTTTAGTAGCTTTCCTGTATTATCCAATGTTCCTGTCAAAGAACCTAGGCCTTTACTAATCTTTGGTGACAGTTCATTTTTGAAAGTATTTCTTACTGCTGCAATCTCATTTTTTGAGTAAGAAATAGAATCCCTTAATTTTCCTGCTTCTTCATTTGTTACAGCATCCATATCTATGTCAGATAATTTTTCAATTTCAGTTTCAAGATACTGTATATCCTCCTGATTTAAGGCAACCTTCTCATCAAGCTTCTTTTTTATTGATTCGTATCTTGCGTCCAATTGTCGTTTTACGGGTGTTAAATCTATAAAATGCCCTAACAGTGATTGTTCAATATCTTGAATTAGTGCGTTAATAGCATTCTTATAATCCTCTAGAGCTTCTTCTCCTATATCCTCTGGAAGACTATCGATAAGAATTTTTAATTTTGCTAACTCAATTAAAGCTTTTTGGGTATGCTTTGCTATTTCAGCTGCATCTTCTGTTGCTGAAGCTAAGTCGAGTTCTTTATCAATCCCATCTATTTTTTCATTTATTAAATCCATTGTGGAGTTGACATTTCCTGAAAAGCTATTGATGGTAGTTTTGGCATCTGCAGATACTTTGGCGGACTGTTGTACTGCGTTGGCACTGACCTTAGCCTGTGCCTTTAGATTTCCAGCATCTGTCTTTGCTTGTTCCAAAGAAGCCTTTAGTTTAGTATCATTTTCTATAATCTTATTGATGGTGTTTTGATAGCTAGTTAGGTCTGCACTAAGGGTCCTAAGCTTTTCTAAGGATTTTTCCAACCCTCCTTTTTCTTGAATCTCATCAGATACTTCTGAGGCATCAGAAAAAAGCGTGCTTACCACCACCTGGGTAAAAGCCACGTTAATATTGTTTTGCAGAGTTTGAACCACTGTGTCTGAAATTTTAGTCGCAACTGGATTTTTCTTTTGATTCTCATAGAAATGCAGAGTAGGTCTTTCTACTTCCTCTGTAAGAACATTGTACATATTGTAAGAAAAATCTTCATCCACAACTACTGCTGCATAATACTTGCCGCTGTTAACTCCATCAATTGCCTCCTTGCTAGAGTTTACAAACTGCCAGTTTACAGCAGTATTTTCGTGAAGATTTTCTATGATTGTATCTCCCTGGTTGTGATACTGTCCCTTGTCATCGGTAAAGCCCTTGTCCAAAGAAATGGCCGCGAATTGTAAAGCTCCCGTGTTGCCATAGGGATCCCAGTTAGAATATATATTAAACCATGCGTACAAAGCTGGCAGGAAGCAAATTCCTACCACTATAACTAAAGCAAAGAAATTTTTTAATAAACTCACAACATCATCCAAAAAAATTCTCTTTATGGTTTTCATTGTATGTTCCTTTATTTATAAATCTGACGCATCGCAAATCTTAATGTTGTTTCTGCTCTGCTGCTTTACTTCGTATAGCATTTTGTCTGCCCCTTGTAGGTATGCAAATAGACTGGCATCTCTAATAGATGTGCCATAACAAATACCTTGTGAAATGGTAACCCTGTTTTCCGAAAGGGAAAATCTGTGTTCCCAATTTGCATCGTAGATTTCCTTTTTAAGGCGATTTGCTTTTTCCTCCACCATTTCTCTTGGAAGCCCCTCATATATAATGACAAATTCGTCACCACCGTATCTGGCTGTAAATATGCCGTCTTCCTTTGCAAGCTCGATTAGTTTTGCTGCGATAAACTTGATACAATCGTCTCCCGCTTGATGTCCATAGTTGTCGTTATACTGTTTAAAGAAATCGATATCAAGTATCTCTACCGCAATTGAAGACCTGTTAATAAGGGCTTTTTCAAAGGCTTCCTCACTATACTCATTAAGTTTCAGCCTATTATACATCCCTGTTAATGGGTCTGTCTCTGAACGTTTTTGTAAAAATGTATTCTCCTCTTCAACTTTTCTATTGATTTGTGTAAGCTCCATATACGAATTGCGCATTACGATCATGTTGCTTACCATCAACCTGTTTTCTCGCTCCATATATTCAGAAAGCTCGAAATACAGAACCGATGCTATCTTATATTCTTCTATTTGTCCTACTCTACGATAATATCTAATCTTTAAGGTAAGGAGCTTGCGCTCAAGATTCTTGATAGATGTATGCTTTGTCAAATCGTCTAAAACCGTGTAGGCCTTAAAGAAATCATCGTACTTTTCTGTAGAAAGTAACATGCTTAAATAATCATAGAAATCATCAAATACATCAAGTATTGGCATGCTTGTGCTAGTGTTCTTGTTTACCATATCTATCCAGTAATCTCTAGCTTCATTTTCTCCAATAGCCTGATGAACTCTTGCAAAGAAACAGTATATAACTATCTTTTCCATATCCTGCAAATATGGCAGACAGTCAAATCTAAGCTTTCGCTCTATCTCTAAATACTTTTCCTCTCGATCTAGTTTAAGATAGGCTCTACCCATACCAAGCATGATGGCTGTTATGTTTTCAATGTAGCCTTCCATATTTCTATGTTCAAGTAAGTATCTATATGCAATTTCTGTATGGGAAATAGCCTTTTGGAATTCCTCGATATTTAGATAAAGAGAACCTAAATTCATGTGAATCATCCACTCTATGTCAGGCAAACAATAGTCCTGACAAATTGTGATTGCCTTGATAAAGTAATCAAGGGCAAATGGCGCATTGCCGCGGTTTAAAGAAACTATTCCTAGCATATTGTTTGCAATGGCCACGTAACCCCATTCTTTAACGTGTTCCATTGGTCCCATGCAGGATAGCATTTGAGAATAAAAATTTGATGCATCATTAAGGAGATAGTAAGTCTCTCCCTTTGAAAAATAGGCATAGCCTATCAAGGCATCATCCTTCATGCCTTTTCCATAGGCAAGTAACTTGTCGCTGGCTTTTAGCACTGCACTTGGGTCCTTGCCTCTATTCTTTTGAATTTCTCCTATGAGAAGCTGTACTTCTCGATTATAGCCGCCAACATCCATATTGTCCGATCTCCAAGTATTGCTTATGAATTATTTTATAACGACTTTAATATATTTGTTAGCTTGGCAAAATCTTCAAGGGATAAAGCCTCACCTCTAATTGTAGGGCTAAATCCTGCTTTTTCGATTGCCTCAGCTATTTGCTCCTTTGAATAGTGAAGACCATTGCTAAGTCCGTTCTGCAGGGTCTTTCTGCGTTGATTAAATGATGCTCTGATAATCTTAAATAAAAGCTTTTCATCACATTCAACTGGTGGATTGTCATGACACTTTAAGGTAATGACTGTGCTTGATACCTTTGGCTGTGGCATAAAACAGCTAGGTGGTACCTCGCAAACTATCTCAGGATTGCTGTAGTACTGTACAGCAAGAGAAAGTGCACCGTACTCCTTGGAGCCAGGACCTTCCTTCATTCTGTCTGCCACCTCTTTTTGAATCATGATAGTGATAGATTCAAGTGGTACGTGGCTTTCAAATAATCCCATGATAATTGGTGTTGTAATATAGTATGGCAAATTGGCAACCACTTTTATAGGCTTGCCTGCATTTTTTTCCTCTGCCAATTTATTAATATCAACCTTTAAAATATCCTGGTTGATTACTGTCCAATTCTTGTAAGTAGATAATGTGTCATCCAAAATAGGGATAAGAGTCTTGTCTATTTCTACAGCAACAACTTCTCTTGCTTCCTCACAAAGGCGCTGAGTCATGGTTCCAATACCAGGACCAATCTCAAGAACAAAATCATCCTTGGTAATTCCTGCTGCATCAATAATGCTATCAAGAACGTTTCCATCTATGAGAAAGTTCTGTCCGTATTTTTTTTGAAAAGAAAAACCATGGGCCTCAAGTACGGCTTTGGTGTAAGTTGGATTGCTTAAGTATGCCATATCTTATCCTTTTACTTTTGAATATATTTTAAGAGCGTTTTCGTAGGTAACTTTTTCTACCTCTTCAACGCTGATATTTTTAATCTGTGCTATTTTTTCTGCAATGTATTTTAAATAAATAGATGAATTGCGCTGTCCCCTAAATGGCTCTGGTGCCATGTATGGACTATCTGTTTCGAGAACTATGCTAGAAAGTGGTATTGCCTCAACAGTCTCCACCAGCTTGCGGCCATTTTTAAAAGTTACTACTCCGCCTACGCCGATGTACCAGCCCATCTTTACATACTCTAATGCTAATTCTTTTGAGTAAGAATAGCAATGGACAATACCTTTATTATCCTGTGTATTATACCCTACAATTGTGTTAAAAGTGTCTTCTGCCGCATCTCTAGAGTGTATAACTACAGGCAAATTCAGCTCTTTTGCAAGGTCAAGCTGCTTGTTAAACCAAAGTCGCTGCTTGGCTCTTTGCTCCTCATCCTTTACCCAGTAATAGTCTAGACCTATCTCTCCAATGGCCACCACCTTTGGATTGGAGGCGTTTTGACGTATCCAGTCTAAGGCTTCATCAGACATATCCTCTAGATTCTCTGGATGAATGCCAAGGGCAGCATAGACATCATCATAGGTAGTTGCAAGCTCTAATGAGTCCTTGCAGCCTTTGAAACTAGCTCCAATATTAACTATTTTTCCTATGTTGTTTTCCCTCAATAAATGAGAAAGAAGTTCGACTCTATCCCCGTCGAACTTCTCATCATCATAATGAGCATGTGTTTCGAATATCATTGCATACCTCATTTTTCTCCCGCCAGTTACGTATACAATCCCAAATTTGCTTTCAGTCACTACATGTTCCTTTCAGCAAAATAGGAGATTGTCTACTACTGGCTAGCTCTAAATCTGCCTAGCATATTTCAGCACCATTTGGCATAGCCTTCTCTGGGGTCATAAGTGCAAGGTTGCCTTCTGCATCCTCTGCACAAAGTAACATTCCCTCTGACAACACTCCTGCAAGCTTAGCTGGCTTGAGGTTCACAAGAACCATAACCTTCTTTCCAACCATCTCCTCTGGAGAATAGAACTTGCTGATTCCTGAAACAATCTGCTTTGTAGTAGAACCAATCTTTACCTGAGAGCAAAGAAGCTTCTTTGAACCCTTAACTGCTTCGCAGGCTACAATCTTTCCTACCTGGAACTGCATCTTCATGAAATCATCAAATGTAATCTCTGGCTTTGCCTCGATGTCGATACCCTGCTCGTCATCCTCTTCCTCAGGCTCAGCTGGATGAAGCTCAGCAACCTTTGCCATAACCTCATCAAGGTCGAGACGTGCAAAGAGAATCTCTGGTGCATCTGTAACCTTATCGCCATTTACATAATGACCAAATGTTGAAAGCTCATCATATGGAATCTCTTTTGCTCCAATCTGAGCTAAAATCTTTTCTGAAGTCTCTGGCATAAATGCCTTTAACAATGTAGCACCAATTGAAATGCCTTCAACGAGGTTGTAAAGAACAGTTGCAAGTCTATCCTGCTTTGTCTCATCCTTTGCAAGTGCCCATGGCATTGTCTCGTCAATATATTTGTTACATCTCTTAAAGAGATTGAAAACTTCTGTGATTGCGTCAGCTACACGAAGGTCTGCCATCTTATCCTCAACAGACTTAACTGTTCCTGTAACCACTGCCTTAAGGTCTTCGTCAACTTCCTCTGTAACACCTTTGTTCTCAACTACTCCGCCAAAATACTTGTTGCTCATTGAGATTGTACGATTTACAAGGTTACCAAGTGTGTTTGCAAGGTCTGAATTTACACGCTCAACCATAAGTGGCCATGAGATAGCACCATCGTTTTCAAATGGCATCTCGTGAAGCACGAAATATCTAACTGCATCTACACCAAAGAACTCTACAAGCTCGTCAGCATAAATAACGTTACCCTTTGACTTTGACATCTTGTCGTCTTCACCGTCTGAAGACTTTGTAAGAAGCCATGGATGGCCGAATACCTGCTTTGGAAGAGGTAAATCAAGAGCCATCAAGAAGATTGGCCAGTAAATTGTGTGGAAACGGATGATGTCCTTTCCAATAAGGTGAAGGTCAGCAGGCCAAAGTGCCTTGAACTGATCTGTAGACTCTCCGTCACACTCGTAACCAATACCAGTTATATAGTTAGTAAGAGCATCAAGCCATACATATACTACGTGCTTTGGATCGAAATCAACTGGAATACCCCATGTAAATGAAGTACGGCTGACACAAAGATCCTGTAAGCCTGGAAGTAAGAAGTTGTTCATCATCTCGTTCTTACGTGATACAGGCTGAATAAACTCAGGATGTGTATTGATATATTCAATAAGCTTGTCTGCGTACTTGCTCATCTTGAAGAAGTAAGCCTCTTCCTTAGCTGGCTGAACCTCTCTGCCACAGTCTGGGCACTTGCCATCTACAAGCTGGGACTCTGTCCAGAATGATTCACAAGGGGTACAATAAAGTCCCTCGTAAGAGCCCTTATAAATATCGCCCTTATCATAAAGCTTTTTGAAAATCTTCTTAACCTGCTTCTCATGATCCTCATCTGTTGTACGGATGAACTTATCATAAGATGTATTCATCAAATCCCAAATAGACTTAACCTGTCCTGAGACATTATCTACAAATTCCTTTGGTGTAATACCAGCCTCTGCAGCCTTAAGCTCGATTTTCTGACCGTGCTCATCTGTACCTGTCTGGAAAAATACATCGTATCCCTCCTGACGACGGAAACGAGCAATACTATCAGCCAAAACGATTTCATAAGTATTTCCAATGTGTGGCTTACCTGATGTGTAAGCGATTGCAGTAGTAATGTAATAATTGCCTTTGCTTCCCATTCTCTCTAAACTCCTACTCTTCAAAAATATCGTCTATCTTCTCTCCGCAAGCACTGCAAAACTTAGAACCAGACTTTACTAGGGCGCCGCATTTTGGACATGCCTTGCCGCCTTTAAGACTCATAATCTCGTCGGAGATTTCTTTAAGTCTAAGATGAACAGCTGTGATTTCTTTAATCTCTTCGCTTTCCTCATCCTTATGCTCTTCATAATATTTACGACCAAGTTTTTCATAAAGCTTGAGAAGTTCACTTTCCTTGACCTTCTTGTCGTATTGAAGCTTGGTCATATCACCAGCATTTTGGGCCATCTTGCCAATATCTCTAGTTGTATTTGCAATACCTTCTGAAAGTTCATCTAAAAATCCCATATCCTTACCTCCTTCTTCATGAAAAACCCCTCTAAACCTTTTGATTTTATCATAAGAATCAAGTTTTTACCACCGTCATATAGACAACAAGTGCCACATTTTACACTATTCCACCATCTCGGATGATGATGTATGCCAAGTAACCTACATAAAGTAAAAGCATAATGACGCCCTGTGCCCTTGCTATGCTTTTTTTCTTGGCGCACATAAGCCATACAATAAGGGAAAATCCTAAAAGTATGCAGGCATCAATTGCATTTACCTTAAGGAAATTCATTGGTGAAATAGCTGCAGCTGTACCAAGAATAAGCAAAATGTTAAATACATTTGAGCCAACTACATTTCCGATTGCCATATCAAGCTCATTTTTCCTTGCGGCAACTACTGATGTTACTAGCTCTGGAAGAGATGTTCCAAGTGCCACAATTGTAAGTCCTACAAGAGTTTCTGACATACCAAACTTTAAAGCTAAGGTAGTACATGAGCTTACAACCCAGTCTCCACCAAATTTGATGGCAACTGCTCCACCAACAATGTAAATCAGGCAAAGCCAGGTTGGAATATCTACAATCTCCTTTTCCTCTTCTGCTTCATGGGCTGCCTGATTTCTTGATTTCTTTGCAGCACGAAGCATAGATAAAAGAAAATAAACAAATGCGGCTAAAAGTATTACGCCGTCAAGATGTCCCACTGCACCACCTATAAGTCCCATTACCATAAGTGCAATGGCACATACCATTGAAAATGGAAAATCCTTTTTAATAGTGTCGTCTGCTACCTCTAAAACTGAAAACAAAGCGCAGCTTCCAAGAACAACCATAAGGTTGAAAATGTTTGAGCCAATGACGTTTCCTATTGCAAGCTGATTACTTCCCGCCATAGATGCTGTAACTGATACCGAAAGCTCAGGAAGAGATGTTCCCATAGCCACAATTGTCATACCGATTACAAGGGCTGGCACATGAAGCTTTTTAGCTACCGCCGATGCACCTTCCACAAAGAAATCTGCTCCCTTAATCAAGAACACAAATCCTATTACAAGTAAAATTAAAGCTCCTGGTATTGTCTGTAAAAACGCTGTCATATTCCCCTCCTAAAAACCAAAAGTAAGACCCATGGTGTGCTCAAGTAAAATCTTGGTTCCGATTATTATAAGTATAGTTCCACCAACTAGCTGAGCCTTTGCCTTAAATCTATCTCCAAATATGTTTCCTACATATACACCACCTAAAGAAATCACAAAGGTTGTGACTCCAATGATTGAGATGGCTCTATATATGTTAAAGTCCTTGATAAATGAAAATGTAACTCCGCAAGCCAAGGCATCGATACTAGTTGCTATAGCAAGAAGTACTAATTCCTTAATATCAAGTGGAGGGTCCATCTCCTCAATAACGTCGACTTCCTTCCATTCACGAATAGCATCACAAACCATTTTGCCACCTATATATAAAAGCAAAAAGAATGCAATCCAGTGATCATACTCTACTATCTTCTTTGCGAAGGTACTTCCCAATATCCAACCTATAAAAGGCATTAAGGCCTGAAATCCTCCGAAAAATAAAGCGATGACAAACATCTGCTTTTTATTTACTTTTCTCATAGCAAGTCCTTTGCATATTGCGACAGCAAACGCATCCATGGACAAGCCTACTCCAATAAAAAAAATATCCAGTATACTCATTTTTTGTTCCCATTAATAAAAATATTATGCTAATTTCTACTTCAACTGATAATATTTATGAAGTTTTCAACAGCACTGTTTTTATGATAGTTTTTCTAATAGGTAAATGCAATTGTTTCTATAAGAAAAACGCCAAAAACCTGAGATAATTATATCCCAGGTTTTAATAGATTATTACCTGGCTTTTTCCAGATTCTAATCTTATCTTATATTTTCAATTTCTTTTTCTTGTTAGAATAATAATTTACAATTATATAGCCTGCTATTCCACCCATGATACCTGTGGCTGTTCCCACAATTACATCTGTAGGCCAATGAACAAATAGGTAAATTCTACTAAAGGCTATTGCTCCAGCCAAAATTAATGCCGGAACACCCAGCTTTTTGTTTCTAGTAAAAATAGTTGTAGCCACTGCAAAGGATGCATTAGTATGCCCTGATGGGAATGAATAATCTACAGGATTTGTGGTAAGTAATGGTATTTCTGGCTCCAACCAACAAGGTCTGCACCTCATTAACTCAGGCTTTAAAATCAGATTGCAAATTAAAGCTGATATCGCCAAGCCAACCACAGCCTGAACACCCACCTTTCGATTATATGGTAAAACCAAAAAAAGAATGACTACCAATATCCAAAACCAGCCTGCATCTCCAAGAAATGTAATCTTTGGCATAATAAAATCTAAAAAATTACTATGCTTATCTTGAAGCCAATGAAGGAAATCTAATTCCCACTGAAAATAGAATACATTTCCAATATTATCCACTTATGACTCCTCCCTATTTCTCACAATTTTCTTCTTAGCTTAATAATCAGTTTACAAGTGAATTCTACAAGATTATAGCTAATGACCGCCCCTATTGTTCCTGTGACTATCCCACCAATTATATCTGTTGGCCAATGAACAAACAAATACATTCTGCTGAAGGCTATTAAAGAAGCCAAAATCAGCACTGGAATTCCAAGCCTTTTACTTCTAGAAAAAATAGCTACCGCCACTGCAAAGGCTGCATTTGAGTGACCCGATGGGAATGAATAATCCTTTGGGGATTTTATTAACATTGGAATATCAGGCTCCAACCAACAAGGTCTACACCTCATGATTTCTGGCTTTAAAATATGCTTACAAAAAAGGTAGGTAAGCAACAAACTAATTGCCGCCTGTAATCCCATTTTTCTGTTAAATGGAAGTATTAATAAAACGACTATCAAAACTACCCAAAACCAACAATGGTAGCCTAACTGCGTTACTTTTGGCATTATTTTATCCAACAAGGGATTATGTATCTTTTGAATCCAGTGAAGAAAATCCAATTCCCACTGAAAATAAAAAATATTACCTATGTTATTCATTTCATTATTCTCCAAAAAAGGCTTACGCCATCTTAATTGTATTTTGCTTTATTCTATCAATAACCTTGTAAATACCATTGATTATAAAATAGCTGACAACTGCGCCAAATGCTCCAGATACTATTCCTCCTAGTATATCTGTTGGCCAGTGTACAAATAAATACATTCTACTAAACGCAATTGCTGCTGCAAGGATCACCATTGGTATTCCGATCTTTTTGCTTCTAGCAAAAAATCCTAATGCCACTGCAAAAGCCGCATTTGTGTGACCAGAAGGGAATGAGAAACTCTTTGGTGCCTTTACCAATAATTCCACTGTTGGCTCTAACCAACATGGTCGACATCTAAAGAAAAAGCCTTTAAGAAAACAATTACAGATTAAATAAGCTATTAAAAGTGATAAAAATGCATTAATAGCACTTTTTCGGTTAATTGGCAAAATAAAAAATAACAAGATAATTATAAGCCAAATTGAACCATCACCTATACCTGTTATTCCTTTCATGATTGTATCAAGAATAGGATTGTGTATGGTTTGTAACCAATGTAAGAACTTTAATTCCCACTGAAAATAAAAAATTGTACCTATATTTTCCATGTTCATACCTTTCTTTCGTTTACTTTTTCGGTATTTTATCATGAATGAAAGAAAAATACTACGACTATCGTAATAAAAATTATTAAATTTTTCTTAACAGGAAAATCTTATTTGAATTTTATTTAATAAAGGGGCTAAAGCCATAGCTCTAACCCCTCTCAATAACATCTATTATACTGTAATCTTGCAGAAAGACTTCTTGCCCTTCTTGAGAAGGAACTCCTCTGCAAATGCTGACTTTTCGTATGCTGTAAATGGATCTGAAACCTTTTCACCATTTACTGAAACTCCACCCTGCTGCACTGCACGTCTTGCCTCAGCACGGCTTGTTGTAAGACCAGCAGATACAAGAATCTGTAAAATATCAACCTTGCCATCTCTAAAGTCTTCGTCTGATAATGTATGGCTAGGTACATTCTCTGAGTTTGCACCGCCTGCAAAGAGAGCCTTTGATGCCTCTCTGGCCTTATCAGCCTCCTCTGTTCCATGAACCATCTGAGTAAGCTCATAAGCTAAGATATCCTTTGCCTCGTTAAGCTTAGCACCTTCCCAGCTATCCATTTCCTTAATCTGCTCGATAGGAAGGAATGTAAGCATGCGGATACACTTAAGAACATCTGCATCAGCCACGTTTCTCCAGTACTGGTAGAAATCAAATGGTGATGTCTTGTTGGCATCGAGCCATACTGCGTTACCAGCTGTCTTACCCATCTTTTTACCTTGAGAATCAGTAAGAAGAGTAATTGTCATGGCGTGAGCATCCTTACCAAGCTTACGTCTGATAAGCTCTGTACCGCCAAGCATATTTGACCACTGGTCATCGCCACCAAACTCAAGGTTACAGTTGTATTTCTGAAACATGTAATAGAAGTCGTAAGACTGCATAATCATGTAGTTAAACTCAAGGAATGAAAGACCCTTTTCCATACGCTGCTTGTAGCACTCTGCTCTAAGCATGTTGTTAACAGAAAAGCATGCTCCTACCTCACGAAGTAAATCAACGTAGTTAAGGTCAAGTAACCAATCTGCATTGTTGACCATAAGTGCCTTGCCATCAGAGAAATCAATGAAACGCTCCATTTGCTTTTTGAAGCATGCTGCATTGTGATCGATGTCCTCTCTAGTGAGCATCTTTCTCATATCTGTACGTCCAGATGGGTCTCCAATCATGGTTGTACCGCCACCGATAAGAGCGATAGGCTTGTTGCCTGCCATCTGAAGTCTCTTCATAAGAGTAAGGGCCATAAAGTGTCCTGCTGTAAGGCTGTCTGCTGTACAATCGAAGCCAATATAAAATGTAGCCTTGCCCTCGTTTATTAATTTTTTAATTTCTTCTTCGTTAGTAACCTGAGCAATAAGGCCACGTTCAACTAACTCGTCATAAATTGTCATTGCATGTTCCTCCTTACAAGATTTATAGCAAAAATCCCTCGCCCCCATTACTAGGGTCGAGGGATAAATAAGAGGTGCCAGACGGATTTGAACCGCCGATCAGGGAGTTGCAGTCCCATGCCTTACCACTTGGCTATGGCACCATATGGAAATTAATTTTGACACGAAGTGGAAAAAATTCATTTCCCACGACGCAGCCCCTTTGGCGAAGCCAATTATAATGGCTGCGTCTTCCCGTTTTAACAGGAAGTACATATAGATACTATTTCTTCCAATTCGCAAGAAACCAACTCAATGGAGCGTCTTCCCGCCTCTCTTTTTATGAAAGCAAATATTTAAATAGATGTGCTTTCCCGTTTTAACAAGAAGCCTATCCTAATTGCTGCGTCTTCCCGCATAACAGGAAGTACCTTTGTAACTCTATCTTCCTCTAAAGGAAAAAACGGAGAAGGAGGGATTTGAACCCTCGCGCCGGTTGCCCGACCTACACCCTTAGCAGGGGCGCCTCTTCGGCCTCTTGAGTACTTCTCCAAGTTGTAGGTGTCTATCGTATTTCTTCGACGCAAGTGTTATTCTACTAGAGTAGGCCATAGATGTCAACAAAAAAATGGCCTTTTTTCTAGAAAAAATAAGGGGAAATCAAAATTGATTTCCCCTAAAATTTTTCGTACTGAAATACTTAATTTAATTATACATTTACCAATTTATTCAGCTGTCTTTTTTGCATACATATAGTAAATGTTCTGGTTCTTAGTAACGTATACTCCAGTTACATTAGACTTCTGAAGGAAGATATGGTTGTAGAAGTATACAGGTACTACTGCATATGTACTCATAAGCATATCCTCAGCCTCATGCATGAGATCTGCACGCTTTGCGTAATCAGTCTCTGCGTAAATCTTCTGGATAAGAGCATCATATTCTTTCCAATCTGGAGCTGCTGCTGTTGGGTTCTTACCAAACTGCATGTCGTTGTTACCACCGTCTGATACCCACATCTCAAGCATGTTAATTGGATCGTTGAAGTCTGCAATCCATCCCTCACGAGCAATATCAAACTTACCAGCTTTTCTATCTTCAAGGAATACGTTCCAGTCTTCTGTTTCAACCTTTACATTGATACCAACCTTACCCCAATCCTGCTGGATTAATGTTGCAACACCTTCGTGTGTTGTAGATGGATTTGTAAGGTATGTTACCTCAAGGGCAGGAGAGATGTCATATGTTCCATCACCCTTCTCTGTGAACTTGTATCCACACTCCTCAAGAAGCTTTACTGCTTCCTCTACGTTGTTTGCACCTGTTGTTGTAGCATCATAATATCCGAAATCATCTGCCTCGAATGTGCCACCGTTACCATCAGCCATTCCATCTGGAATAAATGTATCTGCAGGAGTCTTTTCTGTAGGCTCTACAGTTTCAACAATCCACTGACGGTCGATAAGAAGTGAAAGAGCCTGACGCATCTTTGTAGCCTGCTCTGGTGTAAGACCATCAAAAATCTTAGAGTTTACGTTGAAACCAACATAATATGTTCCAAGTGTATCAACTATGTTAAACTCTGGGTTACCCTTAAGTGTCTCAATTTCATCAGATGGAATCTTCTGATCTACGAAATCGATATCACCGTTGTTGTATGCAGCGTAAATTGCTGTATCATCCTCTGAAAGCATGAACTCAAGCTTCTCGATTTCTACTTCATCAGCTCTGTAGAAGTTTGGATTCTTCTCATAAGTCATAGATGATTTATGCTTCCAGTCTGTAAGGGTATAAGCACCGTTGCATACAAAACCTGGCTTCTGAGCCCAAGCACCTGGTGCTGTTCCATCTGGATTAGCTTCCTCTACATCCTTCTGATATACAGGCATGAATGTTGGGAATGCAAGTAAATCGTAGAAATATGCACATGGAGCATTTAACTCTACTTCAAGAGTGTAATCATCTGTTGCTTTAACCTTAAGTGTTCCGTCATCGTTTGTTGCAATAGGAGCAAACATATAAGCATAATCAGCTGCTGTTTCCTCAGCTACTGCACGGTTCCAGCTGTAAACAAAATCATTTGCTGTAAGCTCCTCACCGTTTGACCACTTTGACTCGATAAGTTTAATTGTGTAGTGCTTTCCATCCTCTGAAACCTCTGGCTCACCGTCAGCAAGAGCTGGAACAGGAGTGTTGTTCTCATCTAGGGTATAAAGACCTACGAATGTGTTAACAGCAAGAACTGCTCCATCAACTGCTGAGTTGAGAGTTGGATCAAGATAATCTGGCTCTCCACCAACGTTGATTTTAAGAGTTGTTGTGTCTGTGTTAATTTTTGTAGCTTCTGCAGTTGCAGAACCATCTCCACCGTTTGAAGAAGAAGGCTTCTGACCTTTGTTACCGCAAGCTACAAGGCTTGTTGCTGCCATAGTTGCAACAAGTAAAACTGCGATAAGTTTTCTTTTCATTCTTCTTTCTCCTTATAAATTTATTTATCTTAAGCTGGTAAGCTTAAAATCCCTTTTTAATTATTCAATCAATCCCCCTACAATTGACTTGAATATTTCAAAGAAAAATTATTTGTTCCAACAAGCAACGAAATGTCTGTTTCCTCTATCCTTAAGAGGTGGCATTTCCTTTGCACACTGCTCAGTTGCGTAAGCACATCTAGTTCTAAATGGACATCCGCTTGGCATTTTAAGAGGGCTTGGAACATCTCCCTCCAAAATGATTCTCTTGCTGTTTCTAGCTGTCTCTGGATCTGGAATAGGTACAGCCGAAAGAAGCGAGAGAGTATATGGATGAACTGGATTATTATTTAAATCATCAGCATCTGCGATTTCCATAATGTGACCTAAGTACATTACAGCAATTCTATCTGAGATGTGATGAACAACTAGCAAATCGTGTGCGATAAATAAATATGCTACCCCAAGCTTTTCCTGAAGCTCCTCAAACATATTTACCACCTGCGCCTGAATTGAAACATCAAGAGCTGAAACTGGCTCATCGCAAACTATAAACTTTGGATTTACAGCAAGGGCTCTTGCGATACCAATACGCTGACGCTGTCCGCCTGAGAACTCATGTGCATAACGCATTGCATGCTCAGCATTAAGTCCTACAGTCTCCATAAGAGATAGTATTTTGTCGCGTCGCTCACTCTTGGAAGAGTAGAGCTTGTGTACATCAAGAGGCTCACCGATAATGTCCTCAACTGTCATTCTAGGATCAAGTGATGAATAAGGATCCTGGAATACCATCTGCATCTCTCTACGATATGGATGCATGTCTACGTCTATTTTATTTTCACTGTCAAAAAGAACGTTTCCATCAAATATAATTCGACCAGCTGTTGGCTGATAGAGACGTAGAAGAGTACGACCAACTGTAGTCTTACCACAACCTGATTCTCCAACAAGACCAAGGGTTTCACCTGGCTTGATTGCAAATGAAATATCATCAACAGCCTTAAGTGGTACTGTTCTAAATCCTTCCTTGATAGGGAAGTACTGCTTTAAATGTTCTACCTCAAGGAGGTATTTTTCTTCACTCATGATTATGCCTCCTTACTTTCATATAATTCTTTAACATTCATCCAGCAGCTCGCCAAATGAGAATCGCTAATTCTAAGCTCATCTGGTACCTGATTAAGACAAATCTTCATTGCCGCATCGCATCTTGGACAGAAAGCACAGCCCTCTGGCATGTTAAGAAGATTAATAGGTGTACCACCGATTGGAACTAACTTTTCCTTCATGTTGTCCTTGCGAGGGATAGAACGAAGTAATCCCTTTGTATATTCATGAGCTGGTCTGTAGAAAATATCATCTGCTGTTCCTCGCTCACAAACACGGCCACCGTACATAACAATGATTTCATCACACATGTTTGCAATAACTCCAAGGTCATGTGTAACCATGATGATAGCCATACCAAGCTTCTTTTGAAGCTCCTGCATAAGCTCCAAAATCTGCGCCTGAATTGTAACATCAAGTGCTGTTGTTGGCTCATCTGCAATAAGGATATCTGGCTCACAAGCAAGAGCCATGGCAATCATATCACGCTGTCTCATACCACCTGAGTGCTCGTGTGGATACTGATTGATACGCTTTTCCGGATCATTAACGCCAACTAATTTTAAAAGCTCAATAGCTCTTTCCTTTGCCTGAGCTCTATTTTTGTTTGTATGAAGCATAATTGCTTCTTCAAGCTGATAACCTACTGTAAATACAGGGTTTAAGCTTGTCATAGGATCCTGGAAAATAATAGAGCATTTACTTCCTCTAAACTTTTGCATTTCCCTTTCAGAATATTTTGTAATATCTTCGCCCTTAAAGAGAACCTCACCACTTGTGATGCGTCCTGTCTGAGCGAGAATCTGCATAATTGAATAAGCTGTAACGGATTTACCTGAGCCAGACTCACCTACGATACCCAGAGTCTTTCCTGGTTCAATTTTAAAATTAACACCATTAACAGCCTTGACCTCACCTGAATCTGTAAAAAAGCTTGTATGGAGGTCATTCACTTCAAGAACATATTTTGAATCTGCCATAATTACCTCCTGATTAATCAAGCTTTGTATCGAATGCATCTCTAAGACCATCACCAAGAAGGTTGAGTGCAAGTACGATTAAGCAAATAATAACTGCTGGTATAACCAGTCTTTCCGGATAAGTCTGCATACCGGCTCTTGCATCATTGGCAAGTGAGCCAAGTGATGAAAGTGGAATAGATACACCAAGTCCCAAGAACGACAAGTAGCTCTCTGTGAAGATAGCACTTGGAATCTGAAGGGCAGTGGTGATGATAATTACTGACAAGCAGTTTGGCAAAATATGTTTTATTAAAATCTTGCGGTTAGATGTACCAATACATTTTGCTGCAAGTACATATTCATTGTTTTTGATAGTAAGAATCTGACCTCTGATAAGACGGGCCATACTTACCCAATAGAGGAGACCAAATACTATAAACATTGAAATCATATTGGTTCCAAGTTTTGAAAATACGGTTCCTGCTAATTTTCCTCCTAATACTTCTTTAAGTACTACTGATAAAAGGATAATTATCAGCATATCAGGAAGGGAATAAATAATATCTACGATTCTCATCATAATAAGGTCAACTTTGCCACCAAAGTAGCCTGCCACTGAACCATAAATAATACCAATAAGAACTACCATAAGTGCTGCAACAACACCTACAGCAAGTGATACTCTTGTACCATAAATAACACGAATAAAGTAATCACGACCTAAGCCGTCTGTACCAAAAATATGAGGGAATAAATCCTCTCCGGTTTCATCCATGTATATAAGTTCCTTGTCGGAATAACACATGAAACTAAGGTTTGTCATTGTCTTATCGCGCTGTCCATTTACAGTAACTACCTCGTCGTAGCTGTATGGAACAAAATGTGGCGCAATAATAATAACTAAAAGAATTGCAAATAAAACAACTATACTTGCCATTGCAAGTGGGTTTTTGCGAAGGCGTCTCATTCCATCCTTAAAGAATGTTGTAGATTCGCCCATAACGTCCTTTTGACGCTTTTCTTCATCTGTAGCTTTCTCAAAATTGCCTGCATTGAACTTTGATAAATCAACCTGGGCAGAGAGGAAGCTTCTTTTCATCTCTTTATTATCCAAATCTAACTTCCTCCTAATCCAGTTTAATTCTAGGGTCAACAAACTTGTAAACAATATCTGTAAGTAAGTTTGCTACAACCATAAGCATTGCAAGGAAAATTGTAACTGCCATTATTGTTGGGTAATCTCTTGATGTGATAGAAGTTACAAAAGTAGAGCCAAGTCCACCGATTGTAAAAATATTTTCTACAACCATTGAACCAGTTAAGATGTAGGCAACCATAGGGCCAACGTAAGTAATAACTGGAATAAGTGCATTTCTAAGGGCATGCAGGAAAATAACTTTTAACTTTGAAACGCCCTTTGCTCTTGCTGTTCTGATGTAATCCTGATTAAGAGCATCTAGCATACTTGTCTTGGTAAGACGTGTGATATATGCCATTGGATATACTGCAAGTGCTATTACCGGAAGAGTATAGTTTGGATCTGTTGCAGAATAAACTGGGAACCAGCCTAACTTCAAACAGAATACAAGTAATAGCAAGGTTGCTAGTACAAAGGACGGCATGGCCGTGCCTAGAGTTGTAAAGAATATTATCAATCTATCCGGTAATTTATTTCTTGTTAACGCTGCTATGGCACCGAGAATGATTCCGATGATAATAGCAAAGATTGATGCCATTCCTCCAAGTTTAGCGGAAACAGCAAATTTTTTAATCATGTCATCCCAAATTGGACGACCTGTCTTAAGTGAAACTCCCCAATCGCCATGAAGAATGTCCTTCATGTAAAGTACATACTGTTCGCCAACAGGCTTGTCTAAGTTGTACCTTTCTTCAAGCTCTTTTAGTGTCTTCTCTGATAAGGCCTTCTCTTTGTTGAATGGTCCACCTGGAATAGCGTTCATTGCAAAGAATGTTATCATTGTTATTATCCAAATAGACACTATCGCCAGTAAAATTCGTTTTGCGATATATTTAGCCAAAACAGTAACTCCTTTTCTTTTTTCTTTTATTAAAAATCCCTTATTATATAAAAGATTTATATACGTGAGTATTCTTTGATAGCTGTCTCGTACAAATTGTTTCCCCCAGAGTCAATCACCACAATGACTGGGAAATCTTCTACGTAAAGTTTTCTAATTGCTTCTGCTCCAAGGTCGTCGTAACAGATAACCTCAGATGATTTGATACATTTGGATAGGAGAGCACCGGCACCACCAACTGCTGCAAAATAGACCGCCTTATTTCTAACGATGGCATCTATTACCTCAGGTGAGCGTTTACCTTTTCCTATCATTGCTTTAAGTCCAAGGTCTAAAAGCCTTGGTGCGTACTTATCCATACGGCTGGCTGTTGTTGGACCTGCTGAACCTATTGGTCTACCCTCTCTGGCAGGAGAAGGTCCCATATAGTAAATTGCCTGGTTTTCTATTGGTATTGGAAGCTCCTCACCGGCATCTAAAGCCTGATTCATCCTAAGATGAGCTGCATCTCTTGCTACGTATATCTCACCACTGATATAGCAATAGTCTCCTGCATGTAATTTAGTTGAAACTTCCTCTGTGATTGGTGTTGTTATTTTCTGCTCCATTATAATGTCCTCGTAACGTGTCTATTAACATGACAACAAATATTGATTGCAACCGGTAATCCTGCTATGTGAGTAGCGTAAGTGTTAATGTTAACCGCTAGAGCAGTAGTAGTTCCACCAAGTCCACCTGGACCAATGCCAAGCTTGTTTATCTTTTCAAGCATTTCATCCTCCAAGTCCTTTACCCAAGGAATTGTTGGACGTGCTGAAAATTCTCTTGTAA
>Ga0129307_1000911_pt1 | contig 38522 bp, 18 predicted proteins | sample P1105metagenome_FD_94437 | JGI IMG/M metagenome (GOLD analysis project Ga0129307, IMG submission 94437) | Capybara group fecal microbial communities from Wisconsin, USA - P1105 metagenome | ecosystem: Host-associated > Mammals > Digestive system > Large intestine > Fecal | place: USA: Wisconsin...
CGCTCCCGCGCTGCAGTACGGCCTGAACACCCTGAAGAACAAGCAGACCGACCTCAGCTCCCCGCAGAAGCGCGGCGTCTGCACCGCGGTCCGTACCGCGACGCCGAAGAAGCCGAACTCCGCTCTCCGTAAGATCGCCCGTGTGCGTCTTACCAACGGCTACGAGGTCACCGCTTACATTCCCGGCGTGGGTCACTCCCTGCAGGAGCACTCTGTGGTCATGATCCGCGGCGGCCGTGTCAAGGACCTCCCCGGTGTGCGTTACCACATCATCCGCGGCACCCTCGATGCCCAGGGCGTCGATGGCCGCAGACAGGGCCGTTCCAAGTACGGTGCCAAGCGCCCGAAGAAGAAATAAGACCCTGTAAAAAGTAGTTTGCCAAACGGTTCTCTATCCAATAGATTGACCCTCTTTGGCAGGCAAAACACTTCGGACAAACGAAGTGAGTACCGATGACATCATTTTATAATGAAGGAGGGAAGCATAGTGCCCAGAAGAGGTAATGTTCCCAAAAGAGAAATCCTGCCCGATCCTATGTACAATAGCGTTCTGGTGACCAAGCTCGTCAACTCCATCATGCTCGACGGCAAGAAGGGTGTTGCGCAGAAGGTCGTCTACGGCGCTTTCGATACCATCAAGGAAAAGACGGGCAACGAGCCGCTTGACGTGTTCACGCAGGCGCTCGAAAACATTATGCCGAGTCTCGAGGTCAAAGCCCGCCGTGTCGGCGGCGCGACCTATCAGGTCCCGATGGAGGTCCGTCCGGCCCGCCGTCAGACCCTCGGCCTTCGCTGGCTGACCACCTATGCGCGCGCCCGCGGCGAGCGCACCATGGCGGAGCGCCTGGCCGGCGAGATCATGGACGCCGCCAACAACACCGGCAGCGCCGTGAAGAAGCGCGAGGATACCCACAAGATGGCCGAATCCAACAAGGCGTTCGCGCACTTCCGTTGGTAAGGCGGGTAAGCTCTTATGCCTAGAAAGGTATCTCTCGAAAAGACCAGAAACATCGGCATCATGGCGCACATCGATGCCGGCAAGACCACCACGACCGAGCGTATCCTCTTCTACACCGGCGTCAACTACAAGATCGGTGAGACCCACGAGGGTACGGCGACGATGGACTGGATGGAGCAGGAGCAGGAGCGTGGCATCACGATCACGTCCGCTGCGACGACTTGTTTCTGGAAGGACCACCGCATCAACATCATCGACACACCGGGCCACGTCGACTTCACCGTTGAGGTCGAGCGCAGCCTGCGCGTGCTGGATGGCAGTGTGACAGTCCTTTGCGCCAAGGGCGGCGTCGAGCCCCAGTCCGAAACGGTCTGGCGCCAGGCCGACCACTATCACGTCCCGCGCATGATCTATGTCAACAAGATGGACATCATGGGCGCGGACTTCTACAACGTCCTTCGCATGGTGGACGAGCGTCTCAAGTGCAACGCCGTTCCCATCCAGCTGCCCATCGGCAAGGAAGCGGACTTCCGCGGCATCGTCGACCTGGTCGAGATGAACGCCGACGTCTACTACGACGAGATGGGCAAGGATATGCGCGTGGAGGAGATCCCCGCGGATATGCTGGATTTGGCGAACGAGTACCGCGAGAAGCTGCTCGACGCCGTGTCGATGTTTGACGACGAGATCATGGAAATGTATCTCGACGGTCAGGACATCCCCGCCGAACGCATCCGCAAGGCGATCCGCGCGGCTACGGTCGCGGTGGAGATGATCCCTGTCACCTGCGGTACGTCCTACCGCAACAAGGGCGTACAGAAGCTGCTCGACGCCATCGTCGATTATATGCCCGCTCCCACCGACATCCCCGCCATCAAGGGCTTCAACCCCAAGACGGACAAGGAGGAGGAGCGCCACAGCGACGACAACGCGCCGTTCGCGGCTCTCGCGTTCAAGATCATGACCGACCCCTACGTCGGCCGTCTCGGCTTCTTCCGCGTGTACTCCGGTACGCTGAACACCGGCTCCGCCGTGCTCAACGCCACCAAGGGTCACCGCGAGCGCATCGGCCGCATCCTTCAGATGCACGCCAACCACCGCGAGGATATTGAGACCGTCTACTCCGGCGACATCGCCGCCGCCGTCGGCCTCAAGAACACCACGACGGGCGACACGCTCTGCGACGAGAAGGCGCCGATCGTGCTTGAGAGCATGGAGTTCCCCGAGCCGGTCATCCGCGTCGCCATCGAGCCCAAGACCAAAGCCGGTCAGGAGAAGATGACGGTCGCGCTGCTCAAGCTCGCCGAGGAAGACCCCACGTTCAAGACCTACACGGACGAGGAGACCGGACAGACGATCATCGCCGGCATGGGCGAGCTCCATCTGGAGATCATCGTCGACCGCCTGCTCCGCGAGTTCAAGGTCGAGGCGAACGTCGGCGCGCCGCAGGTCGCCTACAAGGAGACCATCAAGAAGGCCGTCGAGCAGGACACCAAGTACGCCCGTCAGAGCGGCGGCAAGGGCCAGTACGGCCACGTCAAGATCAAGGTCGAACCCAACGAGTCCGGCAAGGGCTACGAGTTCGTCAACGCCATCGTCGGCGGCGCCGTCCCCAAAGAGTATATCCCCGCGGTCGACGCCGGTATCCAGGGCGCGATGCTCTCCGGTGTGCTCGCCGGCTATCCGGTGGTGGACGTCAAGGTCACGCTTTACGACGGTTCGTATCACGAGGTCGACTCCTCGGAGATGGCGTTCAAGATCGCCGGCTCCATGGCGTTCAAGGAGGCCTGCCAGAAGGCGGGCGCCACGCTGCTCGAGCCGATCATGAAGGTCTCCGTCATCGTTCCCGACGAGTATATGGGCGACGTCATCGGCGACCTCAACAGCCGCCGCGGACAGATCCAGGGTATGGAAGCCCGCTCCGGCGCGCAGCAGATCGACGCGTTCGTGCCGCTGGCCGAGATGTTCGGCTACGCGACCGACCTTCGCTCCCGCACGCAGGGCCGCGGCCAGTACACCATGGAACCGTCCCACTACGTCGAGATCCCGAAGAGCATTCAGGAGAAGATCGCCGACCAGCGTCACGGCGGACGCATGGTGTAACGCCTGCCGCCGCAAAATAACAGTTGCAAAACGGCATAACATACGGTAGAATACTGTTGTTATGCGAAAATGAGCCAAAAAACAACCAATCATCTGAACAGGAGGATTTTACAATGGCTAAGCAGAAATTCGAGCGCACCAAGCCCCATGTAAACATCGGCACCATTGGTCATATCGACCACGGCAAGACCACCCTGACCGCTGCCATCACCAAGTGGCTCGCCATGCAGGGCAAGGCGCAGTACACCGACTACAGCTCCATCGACAAGGCTCCCGAAGAGCGCGAGCGTGGTATCACCATCAACACCGCTCACGTCGAGTATGAGACCGAGGCGCGTCACTACGCGCACGTCGACTGCCCGGGCCACGCCGACTATATCAAGAACATGATCACCGGCGCCGCGCAGATGGACGGTGCGATCCTCGTCATCGCCGCTTCCGACGGCCCCATGGCCCAGACTCGTGAGCACCTGCTGCTCGCCCGTCAGGTCAACGTCCCCTCCATCCTCGTTTTCCTGAACAAGTGCGATCAGGTCGACGATGAGGAGCTGCTCGAGCTGGTCGAGATGGAAGTCCGCGAGCTGCTCGACTTCTACGGCTTCCCCGGCGACGATACCCCGATCATCCGCGGCAGCGCTCTGAACGCCCTCGTTTCCGAGAGCACCGATCCCGCCGCTCCCGAGTATGCCTGCATCAAGGAGCTCATGGACGCTGTTGACAGCTGGATCCCGACCCCGCCGCGCGATGACACCCTGCCGTTCCTGATGCCCGTTGAGGACGTCTTCACCATCTCCGGCCGCGGCACCGTCGCCACCGGTAGAGTTGAGCGTGGTCAGCTCAAGCTCGGCGAGGAAGTCGAGATCATCGGCCTGACCGACGAGCGTCGCAAGACCGTCGTCACCGGTATCGAGATGTTCCACAAGCTGCTCGACTTCGCTGAGGCGGGCGACAACGTTGGTACCCTGCTCCGTGGCGTTGCCAAGACCGAGATCGAGCGCGGCCAGGTTCTGGCCAAGCCCGGCTCCATCCACCCCCTCACCAAGTTCGTGGGTCAGGTCTACGTCCTGAACAAGGACGAGGGCGGCCGTCACACCCCGTTCTTCAACAACTATCGTCCGCAGTTCTATTTCCGTACCACGGACGTCACCGGCGTCATCACCCTGCCCGAGGGCACCGAGATGTGCATGCCCGGCGACAACGTCGACATGAACGTTGAGCTGATCACTCCGATCGCCATCGAGAAGGGCCTCCGCTTCGCTATCCGCGAGGGCGGCCGTACCGTCGGCTCCGGCGTCGTCATCGACACCAAGGACTAATTTAAGCCCATAAAAAAGAAAGACAGGCTTTGCCTGTCTTTCTTTTTTATGCCGGGAAGGCAAGCGTGTCGATGAAGCCGTTCGCGCCGGCGCAGAGCACGTCGCCCGCGACGATCCGCCCGTTGTGGACGTAGAGGTCGATCTGGCAGCCGTCGCTCCGTCCGGGGTAGTTCCGCACGCGGTAGGCGTAGCGCTCCAGCGTCTTGCCGAGGCAGGGCGTCAGATCGAAGCCCTGCCGCTGCTGAAGCTCGTTGTAGGCGCGGTAAGGTTCCTCCAACGCGTCCGGCAGCGTCAGCCGCAGCGACTCAAGCGGCTCGGCTTCGACCTCCCAGCCGAGGGAGGCGAGATACGCGACGCGCTCCTCGTTCGTCGCCGCCCGCACCCGGCCGTCCTCCGCGGCGCCGGCGCGCCGACAGAGGCAGAAAACCGCCGCGGAAACGGCAAGCAGGAGCACCGTCAGCAGCAGCGCGCGGCGGGCGCGGTCGATCTTGGCGGTGACGATGAACATAGCGCAGCACTTCCTTTCGCAACAAGCCTATTCCCTTGGGCGCGAAAATATGCTACTATCACAACAACACAAAAAAGGGGAGAGGGATCATGCCTGCTGAACGTCTGGACAAGCTGCTTGCCTCCACGGGGCGCTGGTCGCGCAGCGAGGTCAAGCGCATGGTGCGCGAGGGACGTGTGCTTGCGGATGGACGCATCGCCGCATCCGCGGAGGATAAATACGACGCATCGGCAGCCGAGCTGCGCGTGGACGGCGAGGCGGTGCGCCTGAGCAGATACGCCTACGTCATGCTCCACAAGCCGGCGGGCGTCCTGTCCGCCACGGAGGACGGCAAGGGCAGGACCGTGCTGGACCTGCTGCCGGCGGAGTACCGCAAGCGCGGGCTGTTCCCCGTCGGACGGCTGGATAAGGACACGGAGGGGCTGCTCCTTCTGACCGACGACGGCGCGCTGGCGCACGAGCTGCTTTCGCCGAAGAAGCACGTGGACAAGCTCTATTACGTCCGCGTGGACGGCGCGCTGGACGACGGCGACCGCGAGGCGTTTGAACGCGGTATGACTCTGGGCGACGGACTGCGCTGCCTGCCCGCCGGGCTGGAAATCGTCTCCTCCGGGGCGTGCAGCGAGGCGCTGGTCACGCTGCGGGAGGGGAAGTTCCATCAGATCAAGCGGATGTTCGCGTCGCGCGGCAAACCGGTGCTGTATCTAAAGCGCCTTGTCATGGGAGGGCTGCGGCTGGACGAAGGACTCGCCCCCGGAACATGGCGCGAACTGACGCCGGAGGAGCTGAAAAGTCTGAAATAGACAAGTTGCCCAAGAAAAATGTGCACATCGAGAATGAGTTGGACTCAATTATTTACGGAATGTATAAAAAATCATAAAAAATTTGTGAAAAAAAGAAAAAATATCTTGCAAACTCAAAAGGCATCGAATATAATGTGCTTATTAAGTTGACAGGTTGCACAAAAGAGACTTGACGGACCGTCAAGGGGAGGAAAACTATGTCCAGAAGAATGTTTTTGAACGTGGTTTCGCAGTTCAAGGAGACCAGCACGGCACGCATCGGCGTGATCGATTCCGAGGGTACGGTCATCGCGTGCACAGACCTGCAGGAGATCGGCAAGAAGTGGCCGCAAGTTGTGGCGCCTGTCAACGAGGCAGGGGACGACTGCGTCGTGCTTGAGGGAAAGACCTTTAAGGCGCTGCCCGGCTGGGGCGGCCAGTTTGACTTCGCGGCCTACGCCGAGGGCGAGGACGAGGTCAGCCGGACGGCCTGCGCCATGGCGGTCGTCGCGCTCAACGGCGCGAAGAGCTACTATGAGGAAAAACACGACAAGACGTCCTTTGTCAAGAACATCATCTCGGACAACATCCTCCTCAGCGACATCTACATCCGCGCGAAGGAGCTGCATGTCGACGCCGAGACCCCGCGCGGCGTGTTTGTGATCCGCCGGCGCGAGGATCACGCCGAGAACGTGACCGTCGACGCGGTGCAGAATCTGCTGCCGGACCGCCAGACCGGCATCGTCGTCTCCATGGGCGAGAACGACGTCGTGCTGATCCAGCAGGTGGACGCCGAGGCGGATACGCACGACCTTGAGAAGCTGGCGGCGCAGATCAAGGATTCGCTGTGCGCCGGCGGCGAGAGCACCGTTGTCATCGGCATCGGCACGGTGGCGAACCACCTGCGCGACCTCGCCAAGTCCTACAAGGAGGCGCAGATCGCCATCGAGGTCGGCAAGGTGTTCGACACCGAGAAGTATATCATCAACTATGAGAATCTGGGCATCGGCCGCCTGATCTACCAGCTGCCGACGACGCTGTGCGAAATGTTCCTGCAGGAGGTCTTCAAGAAGAACCCGATCGACGCGCTCGACAAGGAGACGCTGTTCACCATCAACAAGTTCTTCGAAAACAACCTCATCCTCTCCGAGACCGCGCGCAAGCTGTTCGTCCACCGCAACACGCTGGTCTACCGTCTGGAGAAGATCAAGAAGCTCACCGGGCTCGACCTGCGCGAGTTTGACGACGCGATCACCTTCAAGGTCGCGCTCATGGTCAAGAAGTACCTCGCCTCACGCGGCATCGAGGCGTGATTGTGAAAGAAAAAAACGCTCACACGGGTTTCCGTGTGAGCGTTTTTACGTTGAGGCTGTCCGCGTCGAGCGCGCCCGCCCGGTGGAGCAGGGCGAGCGTCGCGTTGGGGTGGGGGCTGTCAAACGTGACGGCAAGCGCCTCGTCGAGACGGAGCGCCTCGCCGGGGACCGGCGTGTCGTCGAACACGACGGTCAGGTCGGGACGCGGTATCGCGTCCGGCGCGCCGCTGCGCGCCGCCGCGCCGAACTCGCGCCAAAGGGAGCGGGCGAGCGCGTCCCCGCCGTCGGGGACGTACAGCGCGATGTAGCGGATCTCGCGGCACAGCGCCAGTACGCAGCGGCGCAGCTCCGGCGTGACGCGCGCCGCCGCGAACGCGACCGTGGCAGCGCGGGGATCGACCCCGCACAGCGCCAGATACCGCCGCACCAAGGCGGGCGCGGCGGCTCGATAGAGCGGAGAGAGCGGCGGCGGAACGATCCCGCGCCGGGCAAAAGGAGCGGCGAACGGATAATCGGACGGGAACAGCGCCAGGGAGACGCCGTCCCGGCGCAGCGCCGCCGCGGCGGCGCGGGCGGCGAAGCCCGCGCACAGGGAAGCGCCCTCGGGAACGTAGACGGCGCGAAAGCGCACGCCGTCGATGACGCGCAGCGGCGGCGTCTCCGCGGCGCGGTACGAAACGAGACCAAACATGGCGCACCTCACAAAAAGAGCCTCTTCTCCATAGATATGGGGAAGCGGCTCTTTTGATGCCGGATTACCAGCCCTTGACGTAGTTGGTGAGGTACTTCAGCGGATCGACGATCTGGCCGTTTTCGCTGATCTCGAAGTGCAGATGCGGGCCGCTGGACACGCCGGAGGAGCCGGTGATGCCGACGACCTGACCCTGCGAGACCTTGTCGCCTACGTTGACCGAGCGCTTGGAGAGGTGCTGGTAGGTGGTCGTGTTGCCGCTGCCGTGGCTGATGACGACGTAGTTGCCGCGGTAGCGGTTGTATGCGGAGATGATGACGGTCCCCGCCTTCGACGCGACGGCCTGCGTCGAGTAGCCGACGCGCCCGATGTCGATGCCCATGTGGTTGGTGGACGCGCCCTTGATGCCGGTGTAGCGGGAGCCGAGCGGCGAGGTGACATAGTGGCTGCTGCACGGCCAGATGTAGCCGCCCTTCGTGGCGGTGGTGTTGCCCTGCTGTGCGGCAAGCTCGCGGGACAGGCGCTGGATCTCCGCCTGCTCCTTCTCCATGGCGGCTTCCTTCTCGGCGATCAGCTTTTTGTACTCCGCCTCGTCGGCGGCGAGATCGCTGATGATCGCCTGCGCCGCCTGCAGCTGCTCGTTGAGCTCCGCGCTGCGCGAGGCCAGCTCGGCGCGCACCTCCTCCTGCTCGGAGAGCTGGCCCTCCAGAACGGCCTGCTGCTCGGCAAGCTCCGCCTCCATTGTCTTCAGGTCGTCGATGACGCGCTGGTCGCTCTCCATGATCTCGCTGATGAAGTCCACGGCGGCAAGCATCTCGGAAAAGCTGGCCGAGTGGAAGATGACCGACCAGAAGGACACGGTGCCGCGCTCTTCCATCGCCCGAACGCGGGCGCAGAACAGCTCGTACTGCGCGCGGCGCTTCGCCTGCGTCTCGGCAAGCTCCGCCTCGGTCTGGGAGATCAGCTGCTCGTATTGGGAGATCAGCTCCTCCGCGTTTGAGATCTCGGAGCGGATCACGGCGATCTGGGAGTCCAGATTCGCCTTTTGCGCAACGGCGGTGTTTTTCTCGCGCTGAAGCGTGACGAGCTGGGTCTTCAGCTCGTTTTTCTGCGCTTCCAGCGATTTTTTCTCCGCCTTCTTCGCGTCGATCTGCGCCTGAGTGACAGCGGCGTCGGCGTCCCGCGTCAGCGAGAACGGCGCCGCGTCCGCAACCAGCAGCGCAAACAGGCAGAGCACGGCAAGCGCGCCGCGCAGGAATTTCTTTTTCAAGGACGGACGCCCCCTTTGCCTCAGACCTGTAAGAATTTGTGGATCGCGGTCAGGCTGCCGCCGATGCCGATGACCATGCCCGCGCCGCCGAAGATCGCGGCGACCGGGGGCCAGATGTTCCCAAAGGGCACGATGTCGAGGAATTGCAGCGTGTCCGCCGCGCCGATCGCCTTGGCGACCGTGGCGTAGATCAGCCACTGCAGCAGGAACGCGATGACCGCGCTCAGCAGTCCCAGCAGAAAGCCCTCGTAGACGAAGGGCCATCGGATGAAGCCGTTTGTCGCGCCCACCATCTTCATGATCGCGATCTCGTCGCGCCGGTCGAAGGTGGTCAGGCGGATCGTGTTGGAGATGATGAACACCGTCACCACCAGCAGGATCACGATCAGCGCAAAGCTGACCGCGCCCGCGACGTTGCGCACCAGAATGAAGCCGCCGGCAATGTCCTCGTCCACGCGGACGTTGTCCTCGCCCACGATGGCGCGCACCTTCTTCGCCGTCTGGTTGACCTGATTCAGGTCGTTCACGAACACCGCGTAACGGTCGCGGAACATCTCCGCCTTGATGTTGGCGCGCAGATAGTCGTCCAGCGTGCGCTTTTCAAACGCCTCCGTCGCCTCCTCGCGCGTGATGAAGGTGACGCTCTTGACGTTGGGCAGCGCTTCGATCTGACGGCCGAGCTCCTTCTTTTGCGCCTCCGTGTTGCTGTCGTCAAGGAACGCGAGGATCTCGTACTCGCTCTCCAGCGTCTTGAGCTGGATCTCGGCGTTATACGCCACCAGCGAGAACGTGCCCATGACCAGCAGGCACGCCACGGTGATGCCGATGGTCGCAAAGGACATGAAGCCGTGGCTGAACAGGTTGCTGACGCCCTCGCGCATGAAATAGCTGAAATCGTGTTTCATTCCGTTACCCTCACTTTGCGTCGTAGCCGACGCCGTCGCCCGAGACCAGACCGTCCTCCAGCAGGATGACGCGCTTGTGGAAGCGGTTGACGAGGTCGCGCTCGTGCGTCACGACCACCACCGTGGTGCCCAGCTCGTTGATGCGGTCGAGCAGGCGCATGATCTCCAGCGAACGCGCGGGATCGAGGTTGCCGGTGGGCTCGTCGGCGATGATGGTGCTGGGGTTGTTGACCAGAGCGCGGGCGATGGCGACGCGCTGCTGCTCGCCGCCGGACAGCTCGTGGGGATACTGGTTCGCCTTGTCGCTCAGCCCGACCAGCTCCAGCACATAGGGGATGCGCCCGCGGATCAGCCGCGGCGACGCGCCGACGGCGCGCATGGCGAAGCTCAGATTCTCATAGACCGTCTTTTTTTCGATCAGGCGGAAATCCTGGAAGATGACGCCGATGGAACGGCGCAGCAGAGGGATCTGCCGGTCGGAAATGCGCATCAGGTTGAAGCCGTTGACGGCGATCTGACCGCTGCTGGCGAGGATCTCGCCCGTCAGCAGCTTGATGATGGTGGACTTGCCGGACCCGGACGGGCCGACAAGAAAGACGAACTCTCCGTCCTGGATCGTCATGGTGATGCCACGCAGCGCATGCGTGCCGTTTTCGTAATCTTTTACAACGTCATTGAGCCGGATCACTCCTGCGACGCCTCCTATCGAAAGGGTATTACCCCATATTTCCCCATAATAAAAGCTATTATAACGGATTGCGATTCATATTGCAAGGTGAAATTATGTAAACGTACTGCGAAGGTGTTTTTTTTGAAATAACTTGCATTCTTTTGCGCAATTTGCTATATTTAGTATGTATCAATATGCGGCACTATACCCTTTTCGCGTTTTTCCGCCGAAAAGACGCATATTGCCCGCGTGAAATGAAGAAGACGTGCCGCGCACGCTTCCGGCTGCGGTCCGGGGCTGCGCCGGCTGACCGGGTAGATCGAGAACCATGTTGCTTTTTGCGATAGAAGGAGGATGTTCTTCTATGAAATACCGTTTGAAAAGGATCGTATCTTTTGTGCTGACGCTCTGCATCCTGAGCTCGAGCTGCGGGGATCTTGGATTGATCGCCGAAGCGCTGACGCTGAGCAGGACGCTGAAGACCGGCGACGGCAGGAGTTACGAGGTCTCTGTGCGCTTTGATCCGGCGGCGGGCATCCCCGAGAACGCCGAGCTGCGGGTCACGCCTATCGAGGACGGGGAGGATTCGCCCTACCACGACTATGCGGAGCAGAGCGTCGACCTCATGGGCGTCCGCCCGGACGGGGTGGATTTCGTGCGCGCATTCGACATCTCGCTGGTCGATCCCGAGACCGGCGCGGAGTATCAGCCGGACAAGAACGTGCGCGTCAGCATCCGCCTGCTCGACGTTGCGATCGACAGGCACAAGAGCGTCGGCGTCGTCCACTTCAGCGGCGACGCGGACGGGGACGCCGAGGCGGTCAGCGCGCGCATCAAGGGCAAGGCCGTGCAGTTTGACGCCGACGCCTTCTCGGTCTATGTGGTGGTCGGCAGCGACGATTTTCTGGATAAACTCGGCAAGGCGCAGAACGGCGACACGATCCGGCTGAATGACGATATGACGGTATCCAACGTTTCGGTGACGAAGGACCTGACGATCGACCTGAACAACCACACGCTGACGGTGAGCACGGCGATCACGGCCAGTCACGGAAAGCTGACCATCGAGAACGGAAGCGTCACCTCTGGGTCGGAGCTCCAGCTCCAGGCCTACAACAACGGTGCCATCGATCTGGGCGACAAACTGACGGTGGTCGGTGCCGATCTGGAGATCCAAGCGTATCCGAAATCCACGGAAGCGAACAAAGTGACCGTCGCCGGAGCGACGGTCGGGAACGTGACCCTTCCGAGCGGCGCCGGTCTGGTGGTGTCCAAGGGAAGCGTCAATGGCACGGTGGACGTCGGAAGCGGCGGCAAGCTGACCGTATCCGGCGGCACGATCCACGGGGCGGTGTCGGCGACGACTTCGACCGTGATGGTGTCCGGCGGTACGCTCGAGAATACGGTGACGATGAACGGCGGCACGCTGACGGTATCCGGCGGCTCCGTTAATGGCGCGGTGACGGCAAACAACGCCATCGTGCTGGTGCCCGGCGGTACGATCGCCAGCACGGTGGATCTTGCCGGCTACGCAAAGCTTACGGTGTCCGGCGGAACGGTCGAGGGGAAAATCAGCGCGGTGAATTCCGATGTGACCGTGAACAGCGGCGAGGTCGGCAATGTGAGCGTCAGAGCCGAGGGCGGCGGCGCCAAGCTGGTCATTACCGGCGGCACGGTCAGCGGCAATCTGACGTCAACGAATGCTGAGGCGACCATCAGCGGCGGCGAATTTGAGGGCAGCGTGACCGCCACGGGCAGCAACGTGTCCATCACCGGCGGAAACTATGTCAACCCGCCCACGGGAGCGCCGATTTCCGCAACGCAGATCACTATCACGGCGGACAGCGCGGAAAGGCCCTACGACGGCACGCCGCTGACCGCAGACGGCTACACAGTCTCCACGGGTCTTGTCGGGGAGGACAAGATCACTTCGGTTACCGTCACCGGCAGCCAGACCGACATCGGCGAGAGCGACAACGTTCCCTCCAACGCGGTCATCAGCAGCACCAGCGGCACGAATTACATCGTCATCTATCAGAACGGCAAGCTGACCGTGACGAAGGGCGTTCCGGTCGTGACCGCGCCGACGCCGAACGTCCTGCTGTACGACGGGACCGCGCAGGAATTGGTCACGCCCGGCGCAACGACGGGCGGCACGCTGAAATACAGTCTGGACGACATAGAGTATTCGACGGGTATCCCCACGGGGACGGATCCGGGCGTATATACGGTTTACTACAAGGTCGAGGGCAACGAAACCTACCTTGGCACGCCGGCGCAGACCGTCAGCGTGGAGATCCTGTCCGCGGGAGAGCTTATTCCGCTGACGATCACGGCGGACAGCGGCTGGAAGATCTATGACGGGATCGCGCTCACGAAGGATGGCTACACGGTGTCCTCCGGGCTTCTTGATGGCCACCACATCAAGTCCGTTAAGGTGGAAGGCTCGCAGACGAAAGCAGGCACGAGCTTCAATGTGGCGAGCGAGGTGGTCATCGTTGATGAGGACGACAAGCCTGTGACGGGCCAGTATTTCATCAAATATGTCAGCGGCGAGCTGACGGTCAAGCCCGCGCCCGTGGTTCTGAGCGCGAACGGCGGAACCGCGAAATTCAACAGCGGCGATATCACCCTCGGCTATACGTGCAGCAAGGCCGGCGTGACGTTCAGCGACGAGGTTGCAACGGAGGCGTACAGTACGATCGGATTGCACCGCGTAGACTTTGTCAACGTGACTCCGGGAGAAACCCTGGATACGACAGGGAATTATGTTGTTGTCAGCACAAACTACGGTATGATGATCATCGAATCCGAGGGCGACGTTCTGAAGAAACAGTTCATCAAGGTCGAGAAGAATCTCGCCTATTATCGGATCGACTTCAACCCGGATGCGCTTATCCTCAATGACGGAAACCCCTTAACGATCAAGGATACCTTCAGCAGCAATCAGTCGATCAACTATGCGTCGATCGAAGCGGAGTGCGAACCTTCCGCCGGAGAGAACGTTACATGGGATTACAGCGGATATACGGGAACGTTCATCGTTCCGGACTCGACCCATGTGACCATCACCTACTATACCCGCGTCATCGGCAGCACGGGAAAGGAAATCAACCTCAACAACCGGGCGGAGCTGGGAGTGGGCGATCCCTTCTTCTGCATCACGGCGGCTGAGACGGACGAGACCGTCCGTATAGAACCGGATATTTACGGGACGAATGGCGTGTACACCATTGGTCTGTATGTCTATGCCCAAAATCACATGGAGACCGGTCTGGGCGGTGCGACGTTCCGCCTTCTGGACGCCGACAGGAGACCGATCACTTATGCCGCGGGCGAGAATATCGGCGAGGACATTACGTTTACGACCAGCGACGGCGAAGGTTCGGAACGCCGCGGATATGTGACCATCGCGCTGGACGAGGCGACGGACGGCGTGGCCATCCACAAGAACACCGCGTATTATCTGGAGATGGTCACGGCGCCCTATACGCTCGAGGGCGGCGTCTATACTTACTACCAGCTGGATAACACCTATTACAGCTTCCTGGTCACCGACAACCCGAGCTATACCTATGGCGGGATCTACAGCTATTTCAACGGGGACGTGCTGAAGGTGCGCTGCTACAGCGACCAGAGGGGCGTCAATGTGACGAAGCGCTTCTCCGGCAACTATGAGCTGACGGACGAGCAGATGAATGAGATCACCTTCACGCTGCAAAAGGAGGTGTTCGACGGAAGCGGCTCCAACTGGGTGGACGTGGAGAGCCATACCTACGAAGAATTCCGTTACGGCAGGATCACCTTCAACACCGGAGCGACGGCGCTCGAGGATGCGGCGACCTATCGCGTCGTTGAGACGAACGATCTCCCCGAAGAGCTGGAGGGCAGCATCGAGCTGAACCAGATCGTGTCTGTTTCCTATCAGGAGGCGGGCGTGCCCGTGATCGACCCCAGAGGCGAATTCTTTGTCGACCCGGACGATAAAGACCAGGTGTACAGCTTCGTATTTACCAACGAGTATGTGGATCACAAGCTGATCATCGTCAAAGTGGACGAGTTGACCGGCAAGATGCTGGAGGGCGTGCAGTTTTCCGTTTACAACGCGGCGGATGAATCGACCCCGCTGGCGGTTTACTCCACAGGGGAGGATGGCAAGCTCAGGATCGGAAAGACGGAGAATTACGAGTTCGACACGCTTTACTATGCCGTGGAGACACAGTCGATCGACGGCTTCATCCTTCCGAACGATCCCCAGAAGATCTACTTCTATTTCTCGAATCAGGACACGGCGGTGCCCGAGGGCCTGCCTGCGGGCGAAACGGCGACGGATCTTACCGCGACCTATGTCACGGTCCCGGTCCTCAACAGATCCAGCGAAACGGACATTCCGGTGGTGGTGACCTGGGGCCGGAGGGGAACGGACGAGTGGCCGGATTCCGTGAAGAGCATCCGGGTCGGCCTGTACAGCTCCGTGAACGGCGCAGCGCCGACGGCGGTGACAGACGGCGAAAACCCGATGAGGCTTACGCTGACGGAGAAAGACTATTACGACACGCTGAGCTTCAAGGGCCTTCCGACGGTGGACGCCGCCGGGAATCTGATCTCCTATTCCGTGAAGGAAGAGGCGATCCTCGACAGCTCCGGCAACGACGTTACGCGCGATTTCGCGCAGACCTTCAGCATCAGCGGCACGGGCTGGTATGTGGTCAACAACAGAGACTCCGTCAGAGTGACGGTGCAAAAGCAGTGGAATGAAAAAGACGGCGTCACGCCTGTCGCGGATACAAGCGAAAAGGAAGCGGTCGTTTTCGACCTGTTCCGGACGACCGCCAGCCATACGGGCAAATTCACGCGAGAGGAGCTTTTGGAATTCCTCGGCTCCGCCGAACCCGTGCGAACGGATCTGACCCTCGATTATGCTCACAACTGGACGCTGACTGTCGAATCGCTGGAGAAAACCGACAATAACGATGCGCCCTGGTATTACTATGCCCTTGAGGACGTTCCGGACAACCAGATCGACACCTATGTGATCGCCGCGGCTACGGAAACGGCGAACCGGTCGCTGACCATCCACAACCAGCAGACGCCGTCTACGGTCACGATCACCGCGAGCGACCTGCAGAAGGCGTTCGGCGAAAGCGATCCGGCCCTTGTCCTCTCCGCCACCGTCATGGAGGAGGGCTCCAGCGTTGAGATCGACGGAGCGGAAGGAAGCTATACGGCGACGATCACGAGGGGCGACGGCACGACGGCGATCCCGTTCACGGTCTCTCGCAATGCGGGCGAGAACATCGGCAGCTACACGATCAATATGCAGGGAACGGCTCCGGAAGGGTATCGATTGGTGTTTGTCCCCGGCACGCTGACCATAACGCGGGCCAGGATCACGATCACAGCCGGCGCCACAAAGATATACGGCGATCCCGATCCGACGCTTGTGACGATCGAGGGGCTTCCCGATGGGTTTGGCGCAGACGCGCTCAGCTTTACGGCTGTCCGTGAGGCTGACGAAGACATCGGTACCTATCCCATTTTGCTGGCGGGCGATGAGGAGCAGGGCAACTTCCATGTGACGTTCGTCCCCGGCGACCTTATTATCACGCGTGCTACGGCCACTGTTACGGCAATAGACACCGAGAAGCAGTACGGAGAAGAAGACCCCGTGTTCACGGCGGCCGTGTGCGGCATGCAAAACGACGACTCAGAAATGATCATCGAGTATGACCTGACGCGCACAGAGGGCGAGAACGTCGGCACATATACGATTCTGCCTTCCGGCGAAACGGAGCAGGGCAACTATACCGTCGTCTATATGCCCGGCACCCTCACGATCGACAGAGCGCCCGTGACCATTTCGGTGGAGGATACGTCGAAGGTCTACGGCGATGTGGATCCGGACTGGTCTGTGACGATCGACGGACTGAGCGGAGAAGACGACGGCGGGATCCTGACGGCTTCCAACGGCGGCTATTCTTATTGCAGGCCGGGAAGCGATACGCCGATCCTGTTCTTCGATATCACCCGCGAGGCCGGAGAAGACGTTGGGGAATACAAAGTCACTCCGACCGGCGATGAGGAACAGGGCAACTATACGGTGAGTTATTCGACGGAGGCAACGCTGTCCATCACCTGCGCGGATCTGTATGTCACCGCCAATGAAATGGTGAAGGCGAAGCTGGATCCCGCGATGGACGATCCCGTGCTCACGGCGTCCATCTTCGGCTGGGCGAACGGCGATGATGAGAGTGTGGGCGAATCCTCGATCGAAAACGGCGTCGTGACCTGGACCTATACGCGCAACGATAAGACCGTCCTGACCTTCACGCTCACAAGAGCGGAGGGCGAGGACGAAGGCGATTACGAGATCACGGCCTCCGGCAATGATGATCAGGGCAACTATTACGTCTATTACGAGCCCGGCGTTTTCAGCATCCTGTCGATGTTCAGCGTGGACGTTTCCCAGACTACGACGGACCTGGTGGATCCCGAGTCAAAGCCTGCGTATTCCTACAGAGCCGTGGTGGATCTGAGCGGAACGGGCCTCAGCGGCAGCTATAACGACAACGATTTTGCGAACGGAGTCCTCGAATTCTCCCTGCCGCATGAGAACGCCGAGCTGAAGACGCTCAGAGTTCCCGCGGGCGCGAAGCTCACGGTGACGCAGATCAGCACGGACGTCAGCTATGATACCTCGATCACGCTGGACAACGACCCCTACTACGGCGACGAGCTGTCGTGCGTGATCAACGGCGTGGACGACTTTTACGCGATCCGCTTTGCACACGACCGGATCAATCTGCCTGTGCTGGCCATGACCGCGACGGAGGAATCGGAGGCCGGCGAGACGATCACCGGCAGCAGCGGCTATGTGGGCGTTCCGATCCCGACGACGGACGTATATCAGATCGACGGGACGTTTGTCGAGAATTACCGGGCCCGGATGGGCTATGCGCTTCCGACGGATAAATACTATGTCTATGACCATGCGGCGCTGTACAGATCCGACGGCGAACAGATCGAGACCGAGATCAGCGCCGTCATGTACGACACGGCGGACGCCGTTTGGAAGTACTGCGTGACTCCCGGCGAATATCAGAGCGCGCCCGCCGACGCGCAGCTCAGGCTGTTTTACCTGCCGAAGTATATCTGCCGGATCGACGCCGCGCAATTCTACACGCTGAACGAGGCCGTGTCTTATGTCGCGAACTCGACGGGAAAGTCCGGCACGATCGAGATGCTGCTGCAGGAGTACCCTGTGCCGGAATCCGACACGGTCACGATCCCGGCGGGCTGTGATATCACGCTGAAGAGCGCGTCGGAATTGACGGAAGGCGCGATCATCAGCCGCAGCAGTTCGCTTTCCGGGCAAGAGCTGATTATCAACAATGGCACGCTTACGCTGGTGGACATCATCGTTGACGGCAAGGGCGTCTCCGCGTCCAAGTCCCTGATCTCCAGCGGCGGAGCGAACGCGACGCTTACCGTGGGAGATGGAGCTGTGCTGCGGAACGGCGTCAGCGAGTATGGCGGCGCGATCACCGTGACCGGCGGCGAGGCAGACGTCGCGGAGTCCCTCATCAACAACAGGGCAACGTACGGCGGCGCGATGTACATCACCGGCGGAACTGTGAAGATCAGCGTCGATTCCGTCACGGGGAACGAAGCCCTTCACGGCGGCGCGGTATATATGACCGGTGGTACGCTGAACGTTACGGGATACCTCGGCGGCAACACCGCTTCCGACAACGGCGGCGCGGTGTACATGGCCGGCGGCACGCTGAACGTCGAGGGAACGATCGCCGCAAACGAGGCGACGAACGGCGGCGCGGTGTTTCTGACCGGCGGCACTGCCAATGTGCTCAACAGTGTCAGCGGCAACAGCGCGACGGACGGCGGCGCGTTCTATATGGAGGGCGGCACGATCGCCGTGACCGGCGGCGCGGTCTCCAACAACATCGCTTCCGGCAACGGCGGCGCGGTCTACGGCACCAACGGCGATCTCACGGTCTCCGGAGGCAGCTTCGTCGGCAACACCGCTTCCGGCAACGGCGGCGCGGTCTGGTACGGCGGCGGCGGAACGGTCGATGTGACCAACGGCAGCTTCGCCGGCAACGCCGCTTCCGGCAACGGCGGCGCAATCTTCCAGAGCGCCGGCACGGTCACGCTCACCGACGGAAGCATAGGCGGATCTGACGAAGCGGCCAACAGCGCGTCCAACGGCTCTGCTATCTTTGTGGCGGGCGGCTCGGCAAGCTTCTCCGGCGTCTCCATCACCATGAACACCGCGACGAACGGCGGCGCTGTGGGCGTCGGCAGCGTGACGGCAAGGCTGCATTTTTCCGGGGATACGACGATTAAAGACAACATGATGGGCAGCGTGAAAAACAATGTCTATCTGGATCAGGACTCGGATCTGATCATCAACTCCTCGGGACTTGGCAGCAACGCCAGTATCGGTGTTTACGTTTCGGATGCTCTGACGAGCACCCGCGGCGACGCATGCACACAATTCGGATCGTATACCTCCCCCACCAATGCAAATAAGTTTACAAATGACCGAAGCAAGGTCCTGGATGCGTATTACGATACCTACAAGCTGATCTGGAGCCGTTTTATCCAGTATCATGTCCGCTATGTCAGCAGCATGGATCTGATTTTTGGCACCGGCTTCACGCCGACGGGAGTAAAGGAGGCAACAGGAACCGCGATATCCTCGGGCAACAAAAAGTACTATCCTGTTTCCACCGAAAATCCGATCTACGATCTTGTGACGGATCTCTACTCGAAACAGTTTGGCATGAACAACAATGACTTCCAGGCATTCCAGAAAAAAGAGTATGTGTATGCGTACACCTATGTATATCAGGAAAAGAGTCAGGGACCCCGCTTTGAGCATTTCCTGACCGATTTAAACTGGAATTCGAAGAGCCAGAAGTGGGACTTCATGCAGAGCCACAGCGGAGAACCCTATGGCAACGCCGATGCAAAAACGATCATCATTTATTACACCGACGCGTCGTATCTTTCCGTCACCAACAACTCCGAGCACACCCTGACCATTGATCCGCTGACGGTGCTGGGGGAGAATCTCACGGCAAGGAACTACGGCTATCCCACGGTCGTCAACTACCTTACCCAGAACACGCTGATTCCGATCAACGATCTGGTCTACGATGCGGATGCGACCGACAGGCCCTACGTTGCGGATGGCAAGATCGTGATCCCGCCCAGCGGCTACGTCAAGCTGCTGGTTCCGGGCGCAGTGGACAAGGATTGGTCCATGACGGGCTATTTTACCGCATCGGCGGATTCGAAATTCCATTACACGCTGGATTCGCTGAACACGCCTTCGGATTCGACGGACTACAAGAAGGATCTGGAGGTGACGGTAGAGGGGAACAAACATACCTTCACATTGAGCGGGAAGACGCTGAGCAAGGGCGAGACCTACGACGTCCTGTTTGAAGAGCGCACGCCCGTCTGCAAGATCGTGGACGAGAATTCCGTCGGCACCAACGTGAAAGCGAACGCTGACGGAAAGTATGAGCATCCCTTTGCCACACTCAACGAGGCGTGGGAGTATATCGAGGACAACAGCTCGGTCACCAAGGTGCGCACCATCGAAATGCTCATGGACTATCAGCAGCCGGGAACCGATGTGCCGGAGTTTTCCGAGGGCTACGACATCACGCTCACCACGGCGGCGCCGAGGGGGACGGAAGGAGTACCGTTCACCTACTTCGGCGCCAATCCCGACCGCGCAACCATCAGCCGCGACAACACCAACGACGGCGCGGCGGTCATCGCGCTGGCTCAGAGCGGCTCTCTGCTGACGAAAGCCCAATGCATTTCCAATAACCTTACTGTCCATAATCTGATCTTCGACGGCAAGGCGTTGGCAAAGGCGGGCAACGGCGGCGCCATCAGCACGGATAACTATATCGTAAGCATCACGGACTGCGACTTCAAGGGGTATCAGGCAAACCGCGGCGGCGCGATTTTTGTCAATGGCGGCGACTTGACGATTACAAATTGCAACTTCACCAACTGCTATACGAAATCCTCCACGGATAAATGCGGCGGCGGCGCGATCTGGACCACGGCGCAGGTGCTGACGGTGAACGGTACAAACACCTTCACCAACTGCGCCTGCAACCAGGCCGGTAACGCCCAGGGCGGCGCGATCTTCCACAATATCCGCTACGGCAACGCGCCGATCTATAAAGGCGCCACCCTGACATTCCCCGCCGGCTATTCTGCGGCTTCAAAGACGTATATCAGCGGATGTAACTTCCAGGACTGCTTCTCCGTGGACGGCTCTGGCGGCACGGTGGAGTCCGACGCTTGGGAGATTACCATGGAAAACTGCCGGTTCGACGGAAGCTACACCGGCAAGGAGAACGGCAACGGCGGCGCGCTTAATGCCTATACGAATGATAATAACAGCGTTACGACGATTGACTCCAAACTGACGATCCGCAATTGCTGGTTTGAGGGCAGTTCTGCCCGAAAGGGCACTAAGAATTTGGGCGGCGCGATTCGGACAAAAACCAGAACCACGCTGATCGAAAACACCACCTTTAAGGACTGCTGGGCCTGCATGGGCGGCGCGATTTATAATGACAGCGGCGCTGAAATCAGCCTGACGATCAACGGCTGCACCTTTGACGGTTGTTACGCGACCGTGGAAGAGGGTGCGGTCTACACAAACGCTCCGACGTTGCTCGTCGAAGACTATGACACGGGAGACGGGGTACGTCATTCTCTGTTCAAGGACTGCACCGCTCCGAAGTACGGCGGTATTTTCCAAAACAAAGATTCAAACGGATCCACCGCCACGGTGATCGGCGCGAGCTTTGAAAACTGCGTTTCCACAGCAAGCGAATCGGGCGCTCTGCACACAAAGGCGAAGACGCTCAGCATCACCGGCATCGAAAACGTTGTGACCTTCAAGGATTGCTCCGCTTCCGGAAACGGAGGCGCGATCTGTCACACCGGCACCACAGAGACGCTGACGGATTGCTCGTTCAAGGGCTGCACCTCCGGCGGCAGCGGCGGCGGCGCGTACCTGAACGGCACGCTCAAAATGTCGGGTGGCTCCTTCAGCAATTGCTTGGCGGTCAACAGCGGCGGCGGCCTGTACACAAAGCCCGCAGGGACCACAAGCTCGATGAGCGGGTGCGAATTCTCCGGAAACACGCTGTCTGCCACCGAAAGCAAGGGCGGTTCGCTGTATGTTGACACGAACGATCTGACGATGACGAATTGTTCGTTCAGCAACAGCATTGCGGCCTACGGCGGCGGCGTCTACAACACCGGCGCAATGACCTTCAAGAGCGGTTCGATCTCGGGCTGCAAGGCGCTGATCTCCGGCGGCGGCCTGTATTCCACGAAGCAGTGCGGTCTGGGCGTCGCTGAGACGCCGGAGAACCAAGTGGCCGTCAGCGGCTGCTATGCCGTGACCGCCGGCGGCGGCGTCTATCAAACCGCCAAGCTTTCTCTCCGCAGCGTGACTGTCAGCGGCTGCTGCGCCGCGCAGGGCGGCGGCGTTTACTCCGCGAATGAGTTGTACGCAGCCGAGGGATATGTGTTCTCCATCACGGATTGTCACGCAAAGAGCGTTGCGATCAACAGCAATGGGAACGTAACTGTCGGGGATGGATACAGCGCTGACAACCAGGGCGGCGGAATCTACAAAACCAGTACGATCGCATGGACGCTTAGTTCGACTGCGGGCGAGATCAGCGGCTGCTCTGCCTATGACGGCGGCGGTATCTACTTCAAAGAGGGCGAAGCCAAGAGTATGGCTGTCGGCAGCATCGCCGGCAATACTGCCGCGCACAATGGCGCGGGCATCTATCAGAACTCCGGTACGATTGGCTATTCGGGCGGCGTCGCCGGCGGGAACAGCGCTGCGGGCAACGGCGGCGGCATCTATAAGGCGGGCGGTACGCTCACCATTTCCGGCGGCACCATCGGCGGCTCCGCCGAAAACGCCAACGTCGCTGTGAACGGCGCCGGTTTCTTCGCGGCGGACGGACAGACGGTCACAGTGTCCGGCGGTAGCATCACCTACAACCGGGCGACAACTGCCGGCGGCGGCATTGCCGTGGGCGCCGGCGCAACGCTGTATTTCCAGGGCTCGCCTGTGGTGCGCTTCAACACCATGGGCGCCGAGGAGAGCGCGGTGGAGTGCAACGTCTATCTGGATCAGGACAACAACGCGATTATCCGGACAACGGGCACCCCGCTTGGCGCAGGCACCTACATCGGCGTGTACTGCGCCGACGATCAGGATGCGGCCCACGGCATGGGCGGTATGCCGTTCGGCACCTACAACAAGTCGGACTGTCTCAACTGCTTTATCAACGACCGCAGGCCCTACTATTGCGGCATGAAGGGGAGCTCGGGCAACCTGATCGTCTGGTCGTCCTTTACCTGCAAGATCACAGACGGCAGCGGGAATCTGCTGTACAAGGACGCGAAGGGCACGCCTGCCGCCTACGCAATCTTGGAGAATAACGGCGGAAGCGACAAAACCAACGCCTTCGGCACACTGGCAAACGATAATCCGGGACTCTTCCAAAAGATCGGCGACACCTATACGCCCTATACCGGGAGCAACGGTTATCAGGTTCAGATGCTGGTGCAGGAGTACGCGGTGTCGGCGCAGATTCTAATCAAAAAGACAAAATCCATCACGCTGACCACGGCCTCTCCCGAGCCGGATGAGTGCGGGCTCTGCTACGGCGGAGACCAGAAGCATCCGCGCGCACTGATCATCCGCAACGCATCCTATGGAAGTATGATCAAGATGGACGGCGGAACCCCGTCCCTCACCATGGAGAGCATCATCATCGACGGCGGCTCGGAGAAAGGGCTTACCTCAGGAACCCACGGAGGTATTCTCTACGTCCGAACGGGCGCTGCGACCGTTGGCGCGGGCGCGACGCTGCAGAATTCCGACGTCGGAACAAACTATGGCGGCGGCATCCGTGTCGAGAACAGCAGCGCGAACAGGCTTACGCTTCTTGACGGCGGCCTGATCACCAACTGCAAAAGCACCGCCTATGGCGGCGGCGTCAGTATCAAATTGGGCAGCTTCACCATGAACGGCGGCAGCATCACCAATTGCAGCGCCAAGTATGGCGGCGGCGCGCGCGTGGATACCACGATGTACATGAACGGCGGAACGATCACCGGAAACAGCGCCACGTTTATAGGCGGCGGCATATCCCCTGGCGTAATCGGCGCGAAGATATTCTTCTCCGGCACCCCGATCGTTATGGGGAATACGCTGAACGGCGTCGCCTGCAATTTTGGGCTGGGCTTTGCCAGCAGTGTCATCATCAATGCCAACGGATTGAAAAACGGCGCGGAGATCGGCGTTTATGCGCCCGACAAGGACGAAAACAACAAGAGCGTTGTGTTCGAGAACCATGGCGGCGAGGGAGATCCCTTCGGCTACTGGACGGCGGTCGAAAATCCTGCGCTGTACTGCTTTGTCAATGACCGGAACGAGATCCTCCGCGGCTCTCGGGGCGGCGAAGGTGATCAAACGATCTACTGGGCGCGAAACTTTGTGCTGACCGTCGGAACAGAGGTCGACAGCGATCTGACGTCGGACGCCAACGCGGAGTTCAGCTACAGGCTCCAGATCAACAGCACGAAGTTCCAGAACAGAACCTTCAGCGGCGTCGCCTTCGATAAGAACGGCGCTGCGACGCTGAAGATAAAGCCGGGAAACAGCACCACGCTCTACTTCCCCGATGAGGGCTCGCAGGCGCCGTATACCGTGACGCTGAGCGGCGTTACGGCGGACAGCTCCGACACCGGACTCGAGGATTTCACCAGCGCGTTTGTGCAGAACGGAGGGACCGACCACCAGAACGCCGACGACGGCGATTCGGTCAGCGGAACGCTCGGCGAGAACCTGACGATCACGCCGCCCTCCGGCAGAAGCAACGTCGTCTTCACCCATACGCGCCTCAAGGGCAGCCTGACCGTTGCGAAAACGGTGCGCGGCATGGAGGAAAGCGCGGATCCCGAATTCCTGTTTATCCTGCGGCTGGGCGACGCCGGCATCACAAAGAGCTTCGCCACCGTGAACCAGGCCGAGGTGAACGGCACCATCGCGTTCAACAAGGGCGTGGCGACCTTCCGCCTGCACGACGGGGAGTCCCTGCGCATCAACGGCCTGCCGACGGACCTTGACTACACGGTCGAGGAGGATCTGAGCGAGATCCCCGACGCCGCCCGCATCCGCACGCGCGTGGTGAAGGACGATGGCGCCGAGACGATCCAGAGCAGCCAGACCGGAACGATAGGCGAGGCCTACACGGAGACCGACGGCAGGAAGACCTTCGCGTCCGTGGTGACGTTTATCAACAGCTATCTGGAGATCGTCTGCAAGATCACCAACCGCAACCGTGTGCTTCTGTATTACACCGAGGGCAACGGGAAACTGGTTCCGGCGATCTTTGAGACGCTGTCGGAGGCGTTTGAGCGGGTGAACGCCGGCGGCCTGAAGACGTCGAGCGGCGGCAGCGTTTTCGGATTGCTGCGGGTCGAGATGGTCGTGCCGAGCTACACGATGAACGATCAGGCCGTGCTTGGCAGCGGGAAGACAGTGGTCCTCTCCACGGCGAGGACCACGGACAAGGACCCGTATCCCTTCACTGGCCTGGACGGCGCCGCATCCGTCGTCACGCGCGGCAGCGGGAACAACAAGAGCATGATTCTTGACAACGGCGTCCTAACGCTGGAAAACATCGTTTTGGACGGCGGATACGACTTCGGTCGCGAAGCGGCTGAGGACGGCGGAATCGTCCGCACCGGCAGCAACGTGACCCTGACCGTCACCAATCAGGCGACGCTGCAAAACTCCAAAACCAGCGAAAACGGCGGCGCGATCTGGCTCGGCAGCGGCTCGTCCCTTTCCATGAGCGGCAAGGTCGAGGGGTGCAGGGCCGCATCCGGCGGCGGCGTTTACGCGGACGCGGGCTTTGCGAAGATCGATCTGTACGGTTCGATCTCTGACAGCAGAGCCGAAACCGGCGACGGCGGCGCGGTCTGCGCGTCGACCGGCAGCAGCATCGTCGTCTACGCCGACGCGGAGCTGAAGGAGAACATGGCGAAGACAAACGGCGGCGCTCTTTGCTCCGACGCGAATGTGATTCTGCGCGGCGCGATCGGCGGCACCGGAGCGCATGATGGCAACACCGCGACGAACGGCGGCGGCGTCTATATGGGAGACCACACCACCTTCACGATGTATTCCACCGCTTCCATCTGCGGCAACACCGCGACAAACGGCGGCGGCCTGTACGCCAACGATGTGGCCAGAATCGCCGGCGGAAGCATCGCCGAAAACACCGCGAGAGAACTGGGCGGAGCGGTTTATGACAACGGCTCCGTGTCGATGAGCGGCGGAAGCATGACCGCAAACACGGCGAGAGAACAGGGCGGAGCGGTGTTTGTGGCCGACAATAAGACCTTCACGATGACCGGCGGCGCGATTAACGGCGGGAACCGCTCTCCGGAGGGCGCGATCACGGTCGGCGGTATCAACAGCGTGCTGAATTTCTCCGGCAATGTGAAGATCCAGGACAACACCGATCTGGACGATACCGACGTCGCGAAGAACGTCTATCTCGGATTTGACAGCAACCGGATCATCCGCACGAGCGGCCTCGGAACAAACGCTTATATCGGCGTCTATGTTGCAAACGGAGACGAGACGTATTCCCTGCTGTACGAGCACGGCATTGCCGACCGCAACTTCGGCACGTACACCGGCAGCAACCCCGCGAACGCGCGTCTGGAAAAGTTCCACAACGACCGCGATCAGGTTCTGTACGGCATCGCCGGAGACAAGCAGGGAGTGTCGGCGAGCGACTTCTTTGTGATGTGGCCGGGCAAGAACCTGTATATCAAGGTCCTGCAGAAGGACGACTCGGCTGCGATCAGAGGGGCGCGTTTCACCCTGACCAACATCAAGACCGGGGAAGAGGTCTGGTCCGGCGCGAGCGGAAGCGACGGTTTGGTGACCGTTCCGTGGAGCAAGATCGAGGCGATCGGCACGAACACCGCGATTTTTGCCAGAAACAGCGCCTATCTGCTGAGGCAGTCCGCGACGAACGCGGCAAGCGTTCTGCCGGGCGGCGATTGGCTGATCCACATTCTTGAGGGCAATATCGTGTCGTGGACGACGGTCAATCCGGGACAGACGCCGAGCCTTGTGAACAACACGGTCGTTTTGACGCCGGAGGAACCGGAGCCGAATGAGCTGAACCGCACGCTTGACATCGAGCTGACGCCCGATCAGGAGAAGGAGCTTGGCAGCACGTTCATCCTGTACAATGACCGGCGGCCCACGATCACCTTCAACGCCAACGGCGGCAGGCTGTACGGCGGCACCCGCACGGTGCGCACGGACACGGTGCTGTTCGGCATGAACAAATCGGTCACCTATACCATCAAAGAGAAGGAGCCCGTCTGGAACACCATCTTCCTGAACTGGAACACGGAGCCCGACGGAACGGGCGAGGAGTACACGAAGGGAGATACCCACACGTTCTACAGGCATACCGACAACGACGATCTGGTGCTCTATGCGCACTGGGTCCCCGTGGTCTGCAAGATCACCGACCGTGACGGAAAGCTGCTGTATGTCGACAGCGCTCCCGCGATCTACTCCACGCTGGAGTCGGGCTGCCAATCCTATCTCTCGAACAGCTTCACCGATTCCAACGGCAATGCGCAGACTGCGCGTTATATCAAGATGCTGGTGGACTCCTACGAGCTGAACGCCCCGATCACATTGACGCGCGGAACCAGCCGTCTGGCGACCGGATTCCTGTCGACGGCAACGAGCAATGACAAGAAGGAGGATGGATATCCCTTCTACTCCGCGGATGGAGAAAAGGTCTGCACCATCCTGCGCGGCTATGACGACGACGCCAGCATGATAACGGTGAGACACTTCAACTTCGGTCTGGAGAACATCACGCTGGACGGCGGGGCCGGCGAAGGAAAGCTGGTCAGCGTCAACGGCGGTATCGTCAGCATGGAGGGCTCGTCCTTCAACCTGTACATCGCGGACGGCGCGACCCTGTGCAACTCCGAGACCACGGGCAACGGCGCGGCGGTGTACGTGAGGAGCAATTCCACCGCGGCGATGACCGGAGGCAGGATCAGCGACAATACGGTTTCCGGCGACGGCCTCGGCTCCGGCGTATACCTGTCGGAGGGCGCGACGTTCCAGATCTCCGGCGCACCTGTGTTCGCGGCAAATGTCAAGGACGGGGAGATCACAGACGAGCGCAACGGCGGAGAGGACTACACGGTTGCCCGCCAGGATATCTACATCGCAGGATACGAGGCGGAGGACGACATCACAAACGCGGTTTCGCTGGTCGTCACGGGCAACATCACCTCCGGCGACGGCTCGATCTGGGTCTGGGCGGCTGAAACGCCGCACTACAAGAGGCTCCAGCAGTTTGCCATCTATACCGAAGACGTCACGGACGTCGCGTCTACGCTGAAAGCCTTCCGAAACGCGCGCTTCGACTCCGAAACGGAGGCGGATCAGACCGGCACATATCTGCACGGCGTGGTCAGAGCGGACGACACGGGATTCAACGTGTTCTGGGGCGGGCTTGAAGGCACTGCCCGCGTCATGCTGGTGAAGGTGCGCAAGGAAGCTGCATCCTATCAGGCGCTTGCGGGAAAGAGCTTTACGGTCTACACCGACAGCGCGATGACCAAGGTGGCGAAGGGGAAGATCCTCAACAGCCTCGGCGAAGAGAGGGATCTGGAGCTTTCCAGCCTCGTTTCCGGCGCGGGCGGAGCGTTCTTCATCGGCGCGCTGCCCTACGGTACCTACTATGTGAAAGAGGACGGCGTGGGACACTTTGTCATCATCGTGAGCGAAAACGGCGTTGTGAACGGCGAAAACGCCCCGGTCAAGACCGTGAAACTGTCTTAAAGGAGCGAGGGAAATGAAGCATCGAATCATCAGAAAACTCCGCTCCCGGACGGGCGCGTCCATCCTGTTTGCGCTGCTTCTGTTCCTTGTGTGCGCGGTGCTGTGCTCCGTGGTGCTGGCGGCGTCCACGGCGGCGTCCGGCAGAATGAGCCGGATCGCCGGCACGGATCAGAAATACTACGCCGTGACGAGCGCCGCGGAGCTGCTGAAGGACCTGATCGACGGAAAATCGGTGTCCATCGTCAAGGTGACGGAGACGACGTATCGAACGAACTATTCCAACGGCGGCGGCATGATCGCGGCTCCGACCACAATCGCCTCCGACACGAAGACCTATCTCGTGGCGGATAAAAAGGCGGCGGAGATAACCGGGGGCGATCTCCACACCGGCAATCTGGCGGAGAGCGCGCCCATCGACACCATACCGATGGACGCCGCGAAAAACATGAACAGCGAGAACGTGCTCGACGAAAGAGAACTGACGCTGGGGTCCGACTTCTCGTCGGCGGGACTGGATTACGACGTCCTCGCGGTGACGATCCTGGAGGATCTGGACAAGGACGGCAATCTGACGCTGACCCTGTACAACAAGTATCAGGCAAAGAACGTGGAGAGCGGCCCCGGCAGCCGGTATTCTCTGGGGATGGTGTTCGGAGCGGACAAAGCGCACGCCGCGAATGCGAATACGGAGGTCCTGTCAAGAACGGCGCTGTCGGAGTATGCCTATTCCGAGGAAACGAAAGTGACCGAGACCGACGTCACGTCGCTGACATGGGCTCTGCTCGGGATCAAAACGGGCGGCTGAGGACAAGAACATGAAAAACAGCAGGCTGATAAAAAAACTGAACAGCAGGGCGGGAGAGAGCATCGGCGAAACGCTGGTGGCGCTCATCATCGCCTCCCTTGCGCTTTTCATGTTGGCAGGCGCCATCACCGCGTCCTCGAAAGCGATCGTGAAGAGCAAGACGCAGCTGGACCGCTACTACACCGCCAATGAGAACGGGATGGTAAGACGAAGCTCCGGCGGGACCACGCTGATCCGGGGCGTCGTCATAGAAGACAAGACCGACGCGATAAGCGACCAGTCCTTTGACGTGATCTGCTTCAAAAACGAGGTATTCAGCGGCAATCCGGTGGTCGCATACAACTTGAGTGAGTGAAGTGACGCGAATGGCAGGGAAAATGAGAAAAAAACTACATACGCGCAAGGGGTTCACGCTGGCGGAAACGCTGCTGGCGATCCTGATCCTGCTTTTGGTGTCCTCGATCGTTGCGGCGGGCATCCCGTCTGCAAGGAACGCCTATGAAAAGGTCGTCCTTGCGTCCAACGCGGAGGTCCTGCTCTCCACGACGATCACCTCGCTGCGAAACGAGCTCGGCGCCTCGCAGGACGTCCACGAGCTGGAACTGACGCCCGCTGACGCGGCGGAGGCGAATACGGCCGTCTCCTTCTACCATCCCGTGAGAGGGGCGCCGTCGCGGCTCTTTGTGAGCAATGCGGATCGGAGCATCATGATCCAGCGGTATTACAGCGAGGACGGGATGATGAAGAATTCCGACCCGGAACAGCTGATATCGCCGGAGACCGCGACCGGAGACCTGTATGTGACCTACACAAAGGTCGAATGCAGCCATGGCATCGTCACGTTCAGCGGCCTGTCGGTGAACCGCAGATCCGGAAGCGAGGGACTGGCGGAACGGGAGACCTTGTCGATTCGGATCATTTCCGATGTGGGCGAGGATTAGTGCTCAGAGAGGGTTTTGCGTATGAAAAAGCTGAAAAACAAGGCCGGTATGACGTTGGCGGAGGTGCTGCTCGTCGTTGCGATCATCGGGATCCTGGGCGGCGTGTCCTCTGTTTCCGTCGTCGGTCATCAGCGCTCCCTTGGCCAGCTGGAGCGCGACGGGATCGCCAAGGAGCTCTTTGTCGCCGCGCAAAACCACCTGACCGCGGCCTATGGCGCGGGCTATTTCGGAGCGACGGACTTCGGCACAAAGGGGAACGCGGAAGAGGACGAGGGGAAGGAGATCTACTACTTCGCCGTGAACGGCGTCATCTCCGGGGACTCCGTGCTGGAGCAGATGCTCCCCTTCGGCGCCATCGACGAGACGGTGCGCACGGGAGGCAGCTACATCATCCGCTATCAGAAGGACGCAGGACTGGTGCTCGACGTGTTCTACTGCACGAGAAGCGGCTCTCCGACGCAGTACAACCACTGGCTGGTCTCCGGCATCAACGGCTCGGAATACAAGGAAGTCCTTGAGCTGCGGGGCGCGCAGAAGAAAATGCAGCGCCGCAACTGGAACAATCACATCCTCGGCTGGTACGGCGGCGTGGATGCGGCCGCGCTCATGTCGGAGGCGTCGGCGACGACGCTGCAGCCTCCCACGATCGAAGTCGTCAACGCGGAAAAGCTGTATGTGAAGATCACCGATCCGAACAGCGACGCCGGAAGCGCGTCCTTAAAACTGATCGTGACCGGAGTGACCAGCGGAGCCAAAAAGGCGTATGCGCTGGAATCGAGCCTCGAGCTGCTGGGGCCGAACCGCGTGAAAGCGTATGATGATAATACACGCTTTACCGTGATGCTGGACGATATCACGACGGCGGGCCTGCGCTTTTCCCAGATCGTCGCGGACACCGCCGAACAGTTCATCCCGGGCGAAGACCTTGAGATCCAGGCGGTCGCCTACAGCGAGTCGGTTCTGACGAACATCGCATACAGCCAGAAAAAGACCGCCAACAGCCTGTTCGGCGGCATTGACGACGCGCGGGAAACGGCATACATCGGCAACATCCGCCATCTGGAGAATCTGGATCGGACGATCTCGAATCTGGATGGAAACGACGAGGGCAACAAGCTTGACATCAAAGCCGCCGAGCAGACGAAGAACTTCAGCTGGGTGGATTTCCAGAAGAACATCCGCATCCTTGAAACGGGGTCGGAGAGCGGCTATGGCTCGGTCGCCGTGACGGATATCGCCGGCACGCGCGCCATTGCCGGAGAAGGGCCCTACCTGCCCATCCAGCCGGACTATGTGATGTCCTACGACGGCAAGAACCACAGCATTTCCGACGTGAGGACCACGGCCGCGTACGCGGGGCTGTTCGGCGCGACCACGACGGTGACGGGCGTCAGCAATCTGGAGCTGATCGACTTCAATGTCACCGGCACGACCAGCGCGGGAGCTCTGGCGGGGACCTTCGCAAGAGACCCCCTGAGGGTGCTTCTGGACAGCACCGTTTCCAACGTGCTGGTGCGCAACAGCTCGGACGCGACCGCGGTGAACGTCACCGCGCCGACGGCCGGCGGGCTGATCGGCAGCGTCGGCTACGGGGCCGTCGTGAAATACAGCGGCGCGGCCGTGATCGTCAGAGGCAGCACAAATGCCGGCGGTCTGGTCGGCGAGGCGGGCGGCACCGTCGTCGGCTGCTTCAGCGGCGGGCACACGAAAGACGGCGACTATGGCGAATGGGTCGAGAGCAGGGGCTATGACGTGAGCGGCGGGACGGTCGGCGGCCTGATCGGCAGCTCCACCGCGGCGATCATCGACAGCTATTCGACCTGCTCCGCGTCCGGCAGCATAGCGGGCGGTCTTGCGGGCAGCGCCAACGGCAAAGTTGAGAACTGTTACGCGACGGGGCTTGTGAACGGCACATCCCGGCAGTACGCGTTTATTGCAAGCGGCAGCCCGGTGCTCGACGGGGAGAACCACTACTATATGGCGGTCAACGAGATCCCGGACGAGGGCGGCAAACCGGGCGACACGGTCCCGATGCCGCCGGTGTACGGCGTCGAGATCACGGCGGATGGGATCAAGCCGCTCGATCTGAACGCCGCCGAGTACAACAGCTTTACCGGATACTTCGAATACTGGCACGACGCCAGAGCGTTCGACGCCGATCTGGTGAGATACTACGACGGGAGATATCCCCTGCAGTCGGTGCAGGAGCTGAGCAAAACGCCCCTGTCCGGCTACACCGGCTGGAACGAGCTCTACGTCAATACGCATTACGGCGACTGGCCCTCTCCGGAGGTATTCTTCATCAACGACTAGCCTTTCGCTCCGGCTCCGGAGCGGGGGCTGACTGGGAAAAGCTATCACAAACTGGAACGAGGTTGAACGACCATGGAAAAATACCGGTTCAGCGAGGCGGAGCGCGCGACGCTGGAGGGCCTTTCGGCGGCGCTCGGGGTTTACCAGATGGTGGACAAACGGGTGGTTCCGCTGCTCCTGTCCGACGGGTTCTGCGACCTGTTCGGCTACGACGACCGCGCCGAGGCGTATCGCTGCATGGAGCGGGATATGTACCGCGACGTGCACCCAGACGACACGGCGCGCATCGCCGACGCAGGGTTTCAATTTGCGAACGAGGGCGCGAAATACGAGGTCATTTATCGGGCGCACAAGCCGGATAAATCGGGCTATCACATCATCCACGCCGTCGGAAAGCGCGTCGTTACGGACACGGGCGAGCGCCTTGCGTACATCTCGTACATGGACGAGGGCGCGTACGCGGACGAGGGCGACGTGCAGGGGATCAAGCTGAACCGTTCGCTGAACAACGCGCTGCACGAGGAGAGCATCCTCAAGGCGAACCACTACGATTACCTCACCGGCCTGCCCAACATGACGTTCTTTTTCGAGCTGGCGGAGTCCGGCAGAAGGGAAAGCCAGGAGCGGGGCGAGGGTTCGGCGCTCCTGTTCATGAACCTCGTGGGCATGAAGTTCTTCAACCACAAGAACGGCTTCGCGGAGGGCGACCGCCTGCTGCGCGCGTTCTCCAAGGTGCTTGCCCGCATCTTCGGAAGCGAGAATTGCAGCCGCTTCAGCGCCGACCACTTCGCGGTGTTCACCGCGGAGGAGGGGCTGGAGGACAAGATCAAGCGCATCTTCGCGGAGGCGCGGACGATAAACGGCGACAAATCGCTGCCGGTCCGCATCGGCGTCTACCTGCACAGCATGGACGACGTGCAGATCAGCAGCGCCTGCGACAGGGCCAAGCTCGCCTGCGACGCGATCCACAACAATTACGAGTCCAGCTTCAGCTACTATGACCAGAGCCAGCGGGACGACGTGATCAAGCGCCAGTATATCCTCGCCAATCTGGACAGGGCGATCGAGGAGAAGTGGATACAGGTCTATTTCCAGCCGATCGTGCGCGCCGTCAACGGCAGGGCCAGCGACGATGAGGCGCTCTCGCGCTGGATCGACCCCGTCATGGGCTTTCTGTCCCCGGCGGAGTTCATCCCCGTGCTGGAGGATGCGGGCGTCATCTACAAGCTCGACCTCTACGTTTTGGAGCAGGTGCTGGAAAAGCTCAAGATCGAAGAGCAGGCCGGCGTGTTCCTCGTGCCGCAGTCTGTCAACCTCTCCCGCTCCGACTTCATCGCCTGCGACATCGTCGAGGAGATCCGCAGGCGCGTGGACGCGGCGGGCGTCTCGCGCGACATGATCACGATCGAGATCACCGAGAGCGTGATCGGCAGCGACTTCGAGTTCATGAAGGAGCAGGTGGAGCGCTTCCGCGCGCTCGGCTTCCCGGTGTGGATGGACGATTTCGGCAGCGGCTATTCCTCGCTCGACCTGCTGCAGAGCATCCACTTCGACCTCATCAAGTTCGACATGGGCTTCATGCGCAGGCTGAACGAGGGGGAGGACGGCAGGATCATCCTGACCGAGCTGGTCAAGATGGCGACGAGCCTCGGGATCGACACGGTCTGCGAAGGCGTGGAGACGGAGGAGCAGGTGCACTTCCTGCAGGAGATCGGCTGCTCCAAGCTGCAGGGCTACTACTATGCGAAACCCACGCCGCTGGCCCAGATCCTGGAGCGTTACGCGCAGGGCGAACACATCGGCTATGAGGACCCGCGGGAGTCCGCGTACTATGAGACGGTCGGGCGCGTCAACCTGTTCGACCTTGCGGTCATCGCCAGCGAGGAGGAGAACGCGCTTCAAAAGTATTTCAACACGCTGCCCATGGGCGTCGTGGAGGTGCGGGACGGCGAGGCGCGCTATGTGCGCAGCAACCGCTCCTATCGGGACTTTATCCGGCGCTATTTCGGGCAGGATATCTCCGTCGAGAAACGGCTGGAGGCAAACGCTTCCTCCTCCGCCATGTCGGACGCGTTCAGAAATATGCTCGTCTCCTGCTGCAACGGCGGGAACCGCGCGTTTTTCGACGAAAAGATGCCGGACGGCTCCATTGTGCACACGTTTGTCCGCAGGATCGGCACCAACCCGGTGACGGGTCAGGTCGCTGTGGCGGTCGCGGTGCTGTCCATCACGGACGGGGCGGAGGGTACGACCTACGCCGACATCGCAAGGGCGCTGGCGTCGGATTACTACAACATTTACTATGTGAATCTGGAGACGGACGATTTCATCGAGTATTCCTCCCCCATCGGCGGGGAGGGCATGGCGATGGAGCGCCACGGGAAGGACTTCTTCGAGTCCAGCCGGCGCGACGCGGAGCGCGTCTACGAGGAGGACCGCGCGGCGTTCTTCGCCGCGTTTACCAAGGAGAACATCATCCGCGAGCTGGACAAGCAGGGCGTTTTCAGCACCAGCTACCGCCTGATGGACACCGGCAGGCCGATGTACGTCGGCATGAAGGTGGTGCGCGCGAATTCCGACGGGAAGCACATCGTCATCGGCACCAGCATCATCGACCGGCGGGTGAAGCAGCAGAAAGCGGAGGAGAACGCCCGTCGGGAGCGCGTCGTCTACAGCCGGATCGCGGCGCTCTCCGGAAACTACATCGCGCTCTACACCGTCGACCCGAAGACCGGCGCGTATCTTGAGTACAGCGTTTCGGCGGACTATGAGAGTCTGGGCTTTGAGAAAGAGGGCGCGGATTTCTTCCATAAGGGGATCGAGGACGGAAAGAAAGCCGTCTATCCCGACGATCTCGACGCGTATCTGCGCGAGTTTTCAAAGGAAAACGTGCTGCGCTGCGCGCGGGAGAACGGGCTGTTTACCATGCGCTATCGTCTGGTGATCGGCGGCGCTCCGGTCGACGTGATGCTGCGCGCGGCGCTGGTGCGCGAGGACGGCCGGGAAAAGCTGATCGTCGGCGTGAACAAACTGCAAGAGAATGCAAAGGGATAATCTTTCATGAAGCTATTCAAAAAAGCGCAAGAAGAGGGGCTGCCGCTCAAGAGGACATACCTTGTCATGCTCGCCTTCTCGATCGGCATATCCGCGCTCCTGCTGCTGATGGCGAACCGGACGATCGCCTCGTTTCAGGCGCTCTCCGGCGCGACGGACCGCTACATCGAGCTGGATCAGGCGACCAACGCCCTGCTCAGCGCCTCCGACTATCTGACGGAGGAGGTGCAGTGCTACACCGTGGTGGGCGACAGGGTGCATCTGGACAACTACTTTGCCGAGGCGGAGCAGATGCGCCGCCGCGACAAGGCGGTCGCGACCATGGAGGAGCAGCTTCCGGCGTCCAGGGCGCTCGAGGAGCTCAAGGACGCGATGGGCGAGTCCGTGTCCCTGATGGAGCGGGAGTTTTACGCCATGCGCCTGATGCTCGAGGCCGCGGGAGACACGGATATCCCCGAGACGCTGCGCGGCGTGGAGCTGACGGCGGAGGATCGGAGGCTCAGCGCGGCGGAGAAAAAAGCGCTTGCCGAGCGGATGGTGCACGACGAGGAGTACTGCACACGGAAAAACACGATCCGCACGCATCTGGACGAGTGCCTGGAGGAGCTGAAAAGCGGCACGCACGGCACGCAGGCGGACATGGAGGCGCGGATGCGGCGGGATCTGCTGTGGGTGATCGCGCTGATCATCGTGCAGTCCGCCATGATCCTTGTCACCCTGTGGCTGACCACCAGCCTCGGCATCAACCCGCTGCTGCGCGCGGTCGATCACATCAAGCGCGACCAGCGTCTGCCGATCATGGGCGCGCACGAGTTCCGCTATCTCGCCGATACCTATAACAAGATGTACCTCGCCTACAAGCGAAGCATAGAGAACCTGTCCTTCAAGGCGTCTCACGACGAGCTGACCGGCGTGTACAACCGCGCGGGCTACGACCTCATCAAGGAGAGCGTCGATCTGAGCTCGACGGCGTTCCTCCTGTTCGACGCGGACCGGTTCAAACAGATCAACGATCAGAACGGGCATCAGGTCGGCGACCTTGTGCTGAAAAAGGTCGCCGCGGCGCTGCGCCGCAATTTCCGCTCGGACGACTACATCTGCCGCATCGGCGGCGACGAGTTCGTTGTGCTGATGGTGCACGTGGACCAAAGCGTGAGGGGGCTCATCGACTACAAGGTGAACCGCATCAACGAGGAGCTGGAAAAGGACGACGACGGAACGCCTGCGATCTCGGTCAGCGCCGGCGTGTCGCTTTGCAGCAAAAAGGGCAGCATTCAGGAGATGTTCCACGAGGCGGATATTGCGCTGTACCATGTCAAGGACAACGGCCGAAAGGGCTGCTGCTTTTACGAGGACCGGATGGAGGAAAAACGGAGGAAACCCGCGCGAGGATAACGGGCTCCGAAAGGAGAGGATGAGATGGACTACCGTCAATTTGTCGACTGCGTCAGTATGCCCTGCTGCGTGCTGTCTGTGGAGAAGACGGAGGAGGCGTACGGAGAGATCCGCATCGTCTGCGCCAATGAGGCATATCGCGCCACCATGGGCGAGAGCTATTACGACGGCATGATCTACAGCGAGCTGGTGCCGAAGGACAACAAATTCGAGGACTACTGCTACCGCGCCGCGGTTCTCGGACAGAAGATGCACGCCTACGTGGATACGAAGGCGCTCGGATTCTGGACGGATCAGACGCTGGTCCCGCTGCAATCGGATCGGAAGGATATCGGCTACTGCCAGTTCATCTTCGAGTTCACGCGGGACGCGGAAACGGACCGGATGGCGGCGGTGTCGATCGAGACCGCCCGGCCCGTGATCCGGGCGTGCATCGAGCTGATGCGGGCGGGAGATTTCCACGCCAGCGTCGGCGGCGCGCTGGACGTCATCATCCGGGAGGCCGGCGCCGGGGCTGCGCGTATCCTTTTGATCGACCACATGGAAAAAAGCGTGGTTCACTATTGCGACCGGATCGTCGACGGGCATTTCCAACACCGGACGAAAGACCCGCTGTCCTACGAGCTGGTCCGCTCGTGGGAGCAGACGATCGGCGTGAGCGACTGCATCATCATCAAGGACGAGCAGGATCTCGCGGAGCTGGAGCGGGAGAACCCGGCGTGGGCGCGCAGTATGCGCGAGGACGGCGTCGAGAGCCTTGTCCTCGTGCCGATGCGCCGGGGCGAGAGCGCCTTCGGCTATTTGTATATGCTCAACTTCAACGTGGACAACATCGTTCGGATCAAGGAGATGCTGAGCCTGATGTCGTTCTTCCTCGGCTCCGAGATCTACAACCACATCCTGCTCGGCAGGATGGAGAAGATCAGCCTGATCGACGAGCTGACGGGCGTGTTCAACCGCCGGGCGATGAGCCGCCGCATGGGGCAGCTTGCCGCCGCCGCGCCCGGACGGTCGTTCGGCGTCGTCAACATCGACCTGAACGGGCTGAAGACCGTCAACGACCGGGACGGGCACGACGCGGGCGACCGGCTGATCGCTCAGGCGGCACGGCTGCTGGAGGATCTGTTCCGGCGCGACGATATCTTCCGCACCGGCGGGGACGAGTTCATCGTCATCGCGGACGACACGGACAGCAAGGGCTTCACGGAGAAACTCTGCCGCCTGCGCGAGGACGCGGAAAAGGGCGGCGTCCGCTTCGCTGTCGGCAGCTTCTGGTCGGACGGCGGCGTGCCGCTGAAGGACGTGTTCCGCTGCGCCGACGAGATGATGTACGCGGACAAGAACGCGTATTACGCGCACCACCCGGAGCTGAAACGAAGATAATACTAATATTCAATTAAAACAAGAAATAATCCAAGAGCGAGCGGTAATGCTGTGAATGGTTTCAGCTGACAAGGCGCAAATGGTATCGCAGAGACGATCAACCACTTTATCCAACGTTGC
>Ga0129307_1000912_pt1 | contig 38522 bp, 27 predicted proteins | sample P1105metagenome_FD_94437 | JGI IMG/M metagenome (GOLD analysis project Ga0129307, IMG submission 94437) | Capybara group fecal microbial communities from Wisconsin, USA - P1105 metagenome | ecosystem: Host-associated > Mammals > Digestive system > Large intestine > Fecal | place: USA: Wisconsin...
CAACTTTGATACTCCTATTATAACACAAAAAGTGCCTCAATCCCAGATAAATACTGGGTTTGTGACACTTTTGTATAGAAAAATCCACGGCGTAAGCCGTGGACTTTGTCTTCAGTCTGAGGCTGTCACTGGGTGACAGCCTTTCTTTTATCTTTTTATGGATGCGGAATAAAACACCGGAATCAGTTCCTGTAAATAATGGGCATCCAACCCGTGAACCAAGGTAACTCCCTTCGGAACCAGTTCCCAGAACTGTTCCCAATACATGTCCTCCCGTTTGGATTCCTCGTTCTGCTCTAAGGGAAGACCTGTTTCTAGAGCCGTTTGTCCAATCATTCGGGATACTTCCTCCATTTCTTTTGTCCAAACGTGTCTTCTACGAAAAACTCTGTCCGGATGAGCCACCACATCAAAATAGCCGGTTCGCATACCCTGGCAGGTAGCTTCACCCAGTAACTTAAACTCCTCTTCTTCACGCCGATTGGCATCCCAACTGATGGTAAAGACTCCCGGTTCCACTTCAGCCAGATGCTGTCCTAAAAGCAGCAATTCAATTCGGTCATCCTCTTTTAACTGCTTATAGTAGCCCCTTTTGTCGTAGGATGGATAATACTCAATCTCCAACCCCACATGTACATCAATCTTGCCGGAATATTTTTCCTTCAACCGGCTAACGGTATCCAGATACTCATCCAACTGATTATAGTCCATGGTGTAGGACCAGATTCTATCCGGAAAGGGCGCATGGTCCGTAAACCAGATTCCTGTTGCGCCCAATTCCATGGCTTTCTTAATGTACTCTTCTTCCGAAACCTCTTCCGCATGTTTGCACCGATAGGTGTGAACATGGAACAAATCTTTTTCCCTCATGTAACTATCCTTCTTCGTTTCCTAGTTTCTATTATTTTGCCGCCGGCACTTTTGTAACCTGTCCCACAAAAGCAACGTCATTATTCTTCTTGTCCAAAATCGCATAATAAAACGGCTTGTTCATATAGATCTTCACAATCTTTGGCTCTTTGGTTTCAACCGCTGTAGTGCCGCATACAATCTCGCTTACTGCAGCTGCTTCTGTACCCTTCTTGTCCACTTTGATACGTGCCACCTGCATAATGGAAAGGTCTGTATCAACGGATTCTTTCTGGATACCCAGTCCCATAAAGTAGTCTGTCAAATCAAAACTGCTCTTGATTTCAAATTCCGGGAATTTGGTCAAAATCTCATCCGCACTTTCTTCATGCTGCAGCAAATCCGCAATATCCACTGTATCCAGAGTCTTTGTCGGACGAATCAACAACAGGGAAAAACCATCCTTATAAGGAACTTCCACTGCTTTTGCCGTTGCATTCTCGAAGTAGGTATTTGCCTTATCATAATGCAAATATTTGGTCTTAATCTTCTTACCTGCTTTCGTGGTAAAATTGTATTTCTTCTTATCCTTACGAAGTTCTCCGCCTAACCACTTGTCTTTGAAATAGGTAATGTTCATAACATCAAAAACCGTATCCTTATTCAAAGTGGTCGGTGTACTCTTGATAAACTTATTGGTCATTTCACTGACATAATCGTTCTTCTCTTTTGTTGCAGCTACGCTGTCAGTCATGTCCATTTCATAGATGAAATCTTTAATTTCATCTGCGATTTTCATTTCTTTATCTTTGTTCTTCCAGATTCGGTTTACCAGCTTAAAGCTCTTCTTATTATTCTTATACGCAAGATAATCCGTATCACCAATAATATCTGTGATAACCTTGCGGTTTTCCTCTTTTTCCGTAATATACTGGTACATGCATAATGCTGTGTTCATGGATTCCGGGCTGTAAATATAATTGCCCTTCTTACCCATCTTGCGAAGCTGGTCAAAATAACCTGCCACTCTGTCCTCAGCAGTAACCTCTTTCGCAATAACCGTTTCTTCCTTCTGCACGTCATCTGCCTTATTCTTCACTGCACCCGAGTTCATATGTGCACACCCCACTATCATTGCCAAAGATAATCCTAAACTAATAAATGGTACCATTCGTTTCATAGACCGTCCTCCTTTAGTCTTGCTTATTTTCTATTATACTCTATAAGAACCGGTCGCGGGAGAAATCTTACAAAAAAATTAAATATTTTCATCTACGGCAGCACCTTTGATTTCTTCTTCAATCATCTTCATCTTGCTCATCATATTTCTAACTTCTTGCTGTGCTGTACTTACATCATTTTGAACTGCAGAAATTTCTTGCACCTCATCCAGAATGTCCTCCGCAAATTCCTTCATTTCTTCTCGCTTTTCCTTGGCAGCGTCTATTCTTTCCTTAAGCGCTTCTTCTTTCTCCTCTTTCGCCTTGGCCTGTTCTTTAGTCTCCTCAGCCTTCTCATCAACCTGCTCTTTTGTTTCGTCAATCAGCAATCCGATAATTTCCTTGGAGCCTTCTTCCAGCACTTTTTCTGCCTGTTTTTCAGCGTCCGCCATGGGATGAGTTTTCAACCGTTCCAACTCTGTGGCACGAATGATTCTTGTTTCGATCTTTATTTCCTTGGCAGCCTGCAATGCGTCTTTTTCAAATTTATCTTTCTGATCAAACAGTTCAAGGGAATATTTCTGATACTCCGTCAGTCCCTTTTTCTGTATTTCTGCGTACTGTTTTTCTTCCTCTTCGGATAATTCAACTTTTGACCTTGGATCCGCTGCCTTTCGCGCCTTTTCAAGCACTCGCAAGTCTTGTTCCTCTAGGCTATCCGGTTCCACCTCGTACGCCTCACGCAATTGATTTCTGCGCTCCTCCAATTCTCTGATACCTTTACCGGCATCATCCATATCCTTTTGTAATGAGCTTACTTTCTCCCGTCTTCCATTCAACTCATCATCCATTCTTCGCTCATTCTTAAAAGCGTCTCCTATAATTTTCATCGCTTTTTTCCGAGTCTGTCGCCTTTTTTCCTCCACAGGATCAAACTTCGCCTGCAGTGCACTTCCATCCACTGTTTTGTTTTCGGAAAGCCCCTTCTTTGATTTTGCTTCTACTCGATTCGCCCTGGTTTCTTCTCCCACAAATACAGATGTTTTGTTAACCTTCATAAGCCCCTCCTGCCAATGATTTCCTACACTCTGTCACATTTGTAGCATACCACGGGTTTCTGAGAATTGCAATAACAATGACGCTCTGGGTACAGGAAGCAATTCTTTCATTTTTAGATCCTATTACTGGGTATATACGTCAGGATGCCAAATTTTAGTTCCTATTATTTTCTTCCCCAAGCTTATTTTCAATGATTTCTAGGTACAAAAACCCTTCTTTCTATGTTTTAGTTCCCATTTTTCATATCATACGGAGTCAAAAATGACTTTCCCATGGATTTTCTCGGTCCGATTTGGAGTTTTGGAAAAAATAAATCCCATTACTGGGTATATAGAAAAATATATTTTAAAACAGATCCCATTTCAGAAGTGAATCACTCTTTATGATATTTAAGAGCGGCAAAAATAGCATAATTATTACCAATTCCTCCTCTGTCTCACCGCCAACGCCCACAACGCACGGAAGATGAGGCGCACGACGTCCGGGGGACTTCGGATTTGCGCCGACCGGCGCGAAGCGGAGATTGAACCCACTGGGTTCAATTTACGCTTCGGTTTGGAAACAAAAAAGGACCGGTTCTTTCGAACCGATCCTCTTTGTTTCCAATGCGGAAGAAGGGACTTGAACCCTCACGTCGTTGCCAACACTAGATCCTTAGTCTAGCCTGTCTGCCAATTCCAGCACTTCCGCATGTCACACGCGACTTGATTATAATACCAAAACCGGGATGAATTGTCAACCCTTTTTTCTACATTTTCGAAAACTTTTTTCCAACGTCATTCTGCTTATTACTTCTTCGCTTTCACAGTATGGGACCGCAGGTATTTCAGCATCTTCTTACAGTATTTTTTACGAGCATGGACTCCGTCTACCGCAGCAGATTTTGGAAGATTTCCGTTTTTGTTCTTAAGCGCAGCCGCTACATCAACATAATACAGCTTATGCTTCTTACACATTTTAAAAATTGCCCTGTTAAACTGATTGATGCGTTTGTTAGTCATATAAGAATGCTCTGCTGATACCTTTTTGCTCACAGGGTAAATGGACTGCACGTAAATTACAGCATCCGGCTGATATTTTCGAACTGTCTTAATCAGCTTCCAATAGGCATTCACAAAACGTTTTGCTGACGGCCACCCGGTTTCATTGATACCAAACATCAAGTAGACCTTCTTATACTTCTCTTCTTTGATGGCATTTAACATCATCTTCTGTTTGCCGTCTTTCGCTTTTACCACCTGGGACAACGCAGTATTTACTGCATTTCCCTTGCAGGCATAGCCGGTTTCTCCGGGAAGTTTCACACATTGCAAAAAGCCCACGGTTCTGGAGTCTCCAATAAACACCGCATCGGAAAAATAGGACATTTTCACCTTTTTCCCTTGGGGGACCGGTTTTGAGAAATCATATTCGGAAGTCTTCTTTTTGGCAGTCTTCCTTCTCTTGTCTGTTACTTTCTTTTTCTGAACTACTTTCTGTTCCTTTACTTCTTGTACTTTTGCTGCTTTAGCTTCCTTCTTTGCCGTATCTTTATTTCCAAAGCTGAGGACTCCGCTTAAAATCATAAGCAGAATCATCAAAACACCAAACACTTTTCTCATCTTATACCCTCCATGCACCACGAAAATCCCTTGGTGCATCGCTTCCATATTTCTGTAAAATGATTGCCTGCATTCCACTGCAGAACACAATTTTCCTCTCCAATTTGCTCTTTTGCTTCCTCATATTGCTGCCGAATCCCCTCTCCCACCCGGGATAGCACAGGATTTTTCGTTCGCTCTTCTCTGTCCCCCAGGCTTAAATACACCTTACGGGCCAAAAGCGAATGCGTCGCACTATAGGCATCCCATTCCGGATACCAAACCGAAGGAGATGCTGCCATAACCGCATCAAAAACTTCCTCCCGGTAGGCCGCCCACAGGGCAAATAAGCCTGCCAGAGAATATCCTCCCAGAATAATCGGCACCTTGTCGTCCCCGTTTTGTGCCAATTCTGACATTATTTTAGGTAAAAAAAACTGTCGAATGACCGAAAGGAACTCCTCAGCTTCTCCCCCAAAGTCCCGGTTACCCAAGACTGCCGGTGCCTTCCAGGGGGAAAGCTCCCGGTTCCAATCCGAAACTCCGATTGCCACATACAAAATCGGCAATTTCTCTTCCTCTATCCATTTGAAAGCCTGTTGTCCAATTTCCGAAAGCTCCGTTTCATCCACCGGCTGAATAATGCATGCCCGAATCTCCCGGGCACAAACAATTTCCGCTACATGATTCTGAGCCTCCCATCGCTTTGCCTTCATAACTGTTCCTTTTATTTCACTTCCTTGTGATGTTGTTTCTTCACTTCGTACATCCGTACATCGCCTTCGTGGATGAAGGCATCCACATCCGCCTGGCTGCCGTCCGTACTGGATATTCCAATACTTGCAGATACGAAGAACTTTCCTTTTCTACAAATAGTGCGAATCCGCTTATCAAGCACATCGCATTTTCCCTTTAATTGACGCTGGTCAATCTCTCCCAACAAAAGCACGGCAAACTCGTCTCCGCCAAGTCTTGCCACTGTGCCCTCCGGAAATTCCTCGCAAATATACTCCGCAGATTTCTTCAATACATCATCGCCTCTGGCATGTCCGTATTCGTCATTAACCTGTTTGAAATTATCCAAATCGATATAAAGCATGGTCATTGGTTGGCCGGCATTTTTGCCAACGAAATCATAGAAATATCGACGGTTATACAATCCAGTCAAGCCATCGGTATTAGCCGCCTGCAAGATGGTCTGCTCATACTGACGCTGCATGGTTATATCCACGTAAACACAGTAATACCCGGACAAATTTCCAAAGTAATCATGGATTGCCTGTTCAATTAACACATAGTAAAATTCCTGCCCTCTAGCTATTAGACGGAATTCCTGCTTCACAAAGTTTCGTACTTTATTCTCAACCGGTTCCGTTACCGGAATTAAATTGTCTTTTTTCCATTGCAGCTAGCGCATATTCGCCACTTCCATGGCTCCCATCTGGGTAACCTGACGGAATCGGTCATTAATACGAATGATGTTAAAATTCTCATCGCAAAGAATAATGGGCAGGGGCAGATTTTCCAACAAAATTCCCAGCTCCAGTCCCATATTGTTAAGCTCTGTAACATCATGTCCAATACCCGTGGTTCCTACAATCTTACCAAAAGGATCGTATATTGGTGCTTTGTACGTGGTAAGCTGTTTCATATCTGAACCGATTTGCACCAGTTCCTCTGTGCTCATCATCTCACCGTGACGTATTACTTCACTCTCCGACTCCGAACACTCTCCTCCGCCAAAAGCACTTTCTTCTGTAATATCCAATATATCATTCTGAGTCGCACCGCAGCACTCCTCTTTGGTCTTCCCTACTACTTCCGCAAACTTCCGGTTCACCCCAAGATGAAGTCCTTTTAAATCCTTAACCCACATCATATCCTGGGAAGAATCCATGATTGCCTTCAGCACGTTATGGTCAAAGTGTGCCCGAAAATGCGCATACATATTCCCAATTAATTTTGCAAACTGTTTCTCGCAAACCCGGTCCGGATATCCGGCCCAAAACTGGTCAATACCATCTATATAATCTTCGGCGTCTTTTATGTCTCCACCATATATTACGGCTGAGAACTCCTGTCCCGCCCTGCCGACGGACAGCAATCTGCTATCATCCGTAATAAGCAAGGTACACCGTTCTTCCGGAAGGGCAAATCTCTGCACCTCCTGAACTTCTTCCCAATGAAAAGCACCTCGTCCCACAGGTTTTATCCCCTGCAATTTCTCCATTAGTTCACGGTTCTCCCATTTATAATAGATGTATAATTCAAAAACAAACATGCAAACACTTCTTTCTTAACTCACTTGCTTTCACTCCACCCGTTCAAAGGTGCATACCTCATTCGGATCCAAGTGCTCCGAACTTAAGATATGGATACAGTTTCTTCCCTGTGCCTTAGATTCATATAATGCATTATCCAAACATTTAATGATATCAATCAGGTCACGCTCTGCATTCAGATACTTATTCATAACACCAATGGACACCGTTACTCTGCCGATGTTTTTTTCAAATTCATGCCGGATATTTAAATCTGCAATCTCTTTCGAAATTTCCTTGGCGAACTCCACCATATCCTGCTCGGAATACCCTAAAAACATTCCAAAAAATTCGTCTCCGCCGTAGCGGGCAAAATGAACATGAGAATGTTGCTTCTCAAAGTCAAGGCAAACATTGCTGATTTTTACCAGACATTCATCACCTTTTACATGACCATAAGTATCATTGTATTCCTTAAAATGATCTACGTCAATGAAAATACATCCCAAAGGAATAGCTCTTTGTTTTGCGCGTTCAATACAGTTTTCCATGACGGCAGAAAAAGCAGACCGGTTCAGCAGTCCCGTCAATCCATCTTTGGAACTCATAACGCTTTGTTGTTTCATCTGGTTCTTCAATTCCTCAATTTTTCTGGTGGCATTTTCACGTTCCTTGATTAAACGTAGCTGAAATTGCCGATCCCTTACAGACATTCGCTGTATCTCCTGATCCATAATGCGATAATACTTCAGACACAGCTCTGCATTATGTATGGTATCAAAATACCTGGCTTGTACACGACAGGCGCGAATAATATCCATGCTCTGATCCGTTCTTACAGAACAATCCCACAGATAATCCGCCAAAACGTCTGCCCGGTCATATTCGCCGATGGAAATCTGGTATAGCGCAATCCGCTCAATGTCCTCCAAAAGTTCGTAATTTCGGTCTTTCGCCTCCTTAATGTAACGAATCACTTCATCAGCTGCTCGGTTTCCTTCTTCATTTTTACCGGCATAATAATACACCCGGCATTTCAGAATACCAAGTAAGCTTTTTTCCACTTCATCGTCTACTCTGGCAAGAATATCTTCGCACGCTTCCAGATAATACAATGCCTCATCATACCGGTTTAGCTTGGCTAAACTATCTGCCATGTTATAGCAGACAATATTAAGCAGCACCTCGTCCAAATTCTCTGGCCTTTTCTTAATCATACGACGATAAACTTTTTCCAGATATCTAAGGGCTGTATTATGCTCCGACAGATTTGCATATTCCGATGCAATATTGTTTTCCAGAAGATCATATAAATTCGCTCTTCTATGTTCCTTTGCTATACGGTATGCGGACCGGTATGACTGTAGTGCCATGGGATGATCTCCCAGGGCAGCATAAACGATTCCCAGAAGATTTTCTGCACGAATCAACATATCATATTCTGTACTGTCTTCGAAATATGCCACGGCTCCCATAATATGCTTCAACATCTCGCTGTATCTGCCGGATCGGTAATAGCCGTCTGCCAACATAAACTGTCCGTAGGCCACAACCTCCATATCTTTCCCATTTTTCCCTTCCGTAATAAAAGCATTTCCTTCTCGGATTAGATTCTCCGGTACTTTACGGTGACCTGCCGATACTGCCTCAAAGCGCTCCTGATATTCCTTCTTCATACTCCACCTCAATACTTTAATTCACGAACTTCATCTCAAACTCATACCTTGGCATTGGCTCTGCAAAATAAAAGCCCTGAATCATATTAATGCCATGCTTTTTCATAATCTTGTACTGAACCTCTTCTTCTACACCCTCCACGCAGACATTGAGCTTCATTGTCTTGGCAAGCTCGGATACCATTTTTACGAATACCTGAGAATACTCCTCTGTACTGATATCCTGTACAAAACAACGATCTACTTTGATAATATCAATGGGCATTTCATGGATATGGTTCAGCGAAGAATATCCGGTTCCAAAATCATCCAACGCCACCCGGACTCCCAGCTTGCGGATTTTATTTAAAATCTGCTTCATATATTCTAAATCATTGATGGCAAGACTTTCTGTTACTTCCACAGTCAGATTCCTTGGCTCAAGTCCCGTCTCTCTTAGAACACTGGCAATCTGATGTTCCATGTTGCTTTGTAAAAGCTGCACTACGGACAGATTTACATTCACCTTGTAATCCGGATGTCCCATATCATTCCAGCTTTTACATGCCGCACATGCCTGTTTTAAAACATACTCACCGATGGGCTTAATCAGCCCCAGATACTCCGCCAGTGGAATAAAATCCCCCGGCGCCATCTTGCCCATGCCCTTGGAATTCCATCGAATCAAAGCCTCCGCCCCCACGCAGGGATCTCCTTCTTTGGAAATATCCATAATGGGCTGATAAAATACTTCAAACTCTTCTTCCGGTGTAGTGCAGGCATCCCGCATATATTTTTCCATATCCAAACGCTGCATGCTTTCCACCTGTGCACTGGAATCATAGAATTTAACCCGATTCTTGCCTTCCATCTTGGCTTCCAAAAGGGCTGCGTCCGCGTTGCGAATCACTTCCTCCACTGTTTTACCATCCTGTGGAAAAAGGCACACACCCATACTCATGGTACAATAATAATCGTCTCCCTTTAAATACCATGGATGGCTGAAAATTTCCCGGATAGACTCAATAATAGTCTCCAACTGTTTGTAATGATGGTGGGTTACAATGACAATAAATTCGTCGCCACCTACTCGGTAACAGGTACTTTCAATACCGGAAATCCGCCGCAAATTCATGGATATAGCTTTTAGCAGAATATCTCCGTACTGATGCCCCAATCCCTCATTGATATGTTTAAAATCATCCAAATCCACAAACAGAACAGCTCCGCTTTCCTGTTTCCGATTGCTTAACTCCAACATCATCTTCAAGTCCTGCTCGCACCGCATCCGGTTATACAGTCCTGTTAAAAAGTCACTGCTGGAGGTTTTTTCTATATTTTGCTCATTAATCTTATTCTGCGTAATATCATAGAAGGTATACAATTCCACAATGGAACCGTCCACCCAAGCCGCCTCCGACTTGCAGAATAAAAACCACCGATCCAGTCGATGCACATAATACTCCGTCTGCTCCGACTCCTCATCAAATATACTGCGAAGATCTACCTCCACCAAACAATCTGCCAACTCCTTGGTTAGAAAATGATTGGTAAAAAGCACTTCCCGGCTGGCAGGATTTACCACCAATACACCGCATCCGATATTTTCCATAATATCTTCCAAAGTAGATAAGGAACTGGACAGAGAATTCTGTGTCACACGCTTGATAATGATACTCTGAATAATCTTTCGCACGTCTGACAAGAAGCGAATGGTATCCATCTCCCAGATGCGTTCCTGTTTGCATCCGAATTCCAAATACATAATCACGCTCTGTTCCATAAAGATAGGTAATACAATCACCGCAGAATATCCATGGCGATCCATGAATTCTTTCTGTTCCTGATTCAATGTGGTATTAGACGAAACAATATAATTATCCTTTTTCATAAAAGGATGGTCCAAAATATGAATTTTAGTTTCATCCTTTTCCTCCTTGCCGTTCTGCCACTGGCTGATACAAGAAGCTGTTTGTCCATTGGTATCTAACCGATACAGTACACCGCAATCAATTCGTTGATGTCTGCACACTTTTTCAAAAATACCGCTTACCACATCCACAATCTCTTCTTCGGATTCCAGCATTTGCACAATCTCTGTAATCAAGGCACTGCGCATATAGTCAGCTTCCATTCTTGCCTCTGCTTCTTTTGCCTTTCTAGCCTCCATAGCGACCTGGAAAGAATGCACCGAAGTCTTCATACGGGTAATCAACTGACGATTAATACCACGTATTACACGATGATACCGCTCTTCCGGTATAGTCCGGACAGCAGCCGGACGTTCCTCTTTACCTTCCTCCAGAAAGCCCATTATGCACATAACACCGTCCGGGGTTCCATTTAATTTCAATAAAACCCCTTGGCAAATGACTCCACTTTCTCCAATAGAAATCGGGATAATTTCTTCTAAGAAATTATTTTTGGCGCCCCCCGCAGCTTCCATAAGCTGTTCGTTGGTCAAAATAGAGTTCACATATGCCCCTTCTTCTTCGTCTGCGAAGCAAGGCGGTGCTATAATATCTCCATCAATATTTACCGTTGCGGTATAGACATTTGCTGTTTCATATAAAAATCGTTGCAGAATCTGAAAATAGTCTGCCTCAATACATTTACTCTCAAATAAATTCTTTAATCGTATCTGCGATACTTTTGTTTCCTTCAAAAAGCTTATCCTCCGTTTTCCAGGATGAATCGGTTCACATCCTCTTTGAACTGCTTCCACTCATCGGGATGCTCCACATAATACTTGGGACAATTCTTCCCCGTTACATCATGATGTCGAATCACATCATCCGTCGTAAGAGAAAAACGTCCCATACAGTATGCCACCAGTCGAACCAACGACTGATAGGTCTGCTCCGTAAACTGCCCACTCTCATCCGGATGGCAACACTCAATGGCAATGGTATCTTTGTTCCGGTTATTCGAGGCATAGGCAATCTCCGCAGTAGGTATGCACTGGACAATTTCTCCCCGCAATCCAATAATAAAATGGGAGCTGGCCTTAGTAATATGAGAATCCTTCAATCCCTCAAAGTAATTTCGATTCTGCATAGCCGTGGACCCGGGATTCGCAGTATAATGCACTACAATCCCCTTCACCTTCTCCAATGCAACCCCCGGTCGGCTGTATTCATTAACCGTTAGCAGCCGTACCTTCATCTCCGGTTGTTCTGTATAAGCAATATGCTTTTCTTCCACCAGTTCTTTAATGTCCCTGGATTGTTTTCTTACAATATGCACGGTGACAGTCAATACCGCCAGCAGCAGGAATACGATACCGCAAACCTCCATCCGCACATACATTTGACGTTTCTTCCTTTTGTTTCTTTGCATCCTTATCCTTCAGCATCCTTTGACATTTTATCCAGATACCAAGCCACTTTTTCAAAATCTTCTTTACCCATGCAGGCAATGGCATCCTTAATATCCTCCCGGAATTTCTCCGGTACTTCAGACACGCCCAAACGGTTTAACGCTGCAGTCGCTTTCTCAATATCAAAATCAATCATGGCTTTCTTAATGCCCTCGACCGCTCCCAACACATCTGCTGAAGTATACTCCTTTACGATGTTTTCCTGAATTTGGATTACATCGGTTACAATCTGCTGTCTGGAGGAATCCGGATTCATAATCATTTCCTCCGGAAGATAATCCTTCAAAAGCTGATAAATTGTGGCCATTTCAATGGGCTTCGTAATATAATCCGTAAAGCCCTGTTTAATATAAAAATCCCGGACGCCCTTGGCTTCACTGGCTGTAATAGCAATTACCGGAGCATCCTGACTGAGATTATTCTCCATTCGACGCATAGCCTGCAAGGTCTGCTCTCCATCCATCTCCGGCATCAAAAGATCCAGGAAAATAAGGTTGTAGCGTTCTTTCGCCACTGCCTCCAAGCATTCCTTTCCACTGTTCACACAATCAATCTGAACCTTGGTACGCTTCAAAATTCCATTCATCACAGCAAGATTCATACGATTATCATCCACCGCCAAAATCCGGGCACTTGGTGCCACAAAACTCTTTACCATTTCACGTTTCGGTCGCGTAGTTGGCTGAATCACAATCTCTTTCTTTCCTATCGGTTCTTCACCAATAACTTCCTGCCGCACCGTAAATCCAAAAACAGAGCCCTGTCCATATTCGCTTTCCACCTGAAGGGAGCTGTCCATCTGCTGCAGAATCTGATTTGTAACAGTAAGGCCCAATCCAACCCCTTCCAAAACCCGATCAACCGGATCTATTGGATTATCAAGTTTGCCAAAGGCCTTCTCCATATCCTCTTTCTTAATTCCGATTCCGGTATCTCGTACACTGACCTTTAACAGAATGTTCTTTTCATCTTCTCGCTCAAATCCCACATGATATACCACCTGGCCGATAGGGGTATAGGTTACCGCATTGGCCAAAAGATTCAGGATTACCTGCTTCATTCGCTTGGCATCTCCCCGAAGGATGGATGGCATTTCCTCATCCAATTCCAGCTGCAAATCAATGGATTTGGCAATGGCCGATACCTTGGTCAGAGTATAGGTCTCACGTATTACCTCTGCAATACTGTATGCTGCTTCCTCAATGTACAGATTTCCCTGCTCAATCTTAGCCAAATCGGACAAATCGCTTAGCAGGGATTCAATAATCTTACCTGCGCTGTAAATAGTCTCAATGTATTCTAAATGTTCCTGATCCTCTTCCCGCTCTTGTAACAGTTCGTCCATTCCCAGGATGGTACTTAAAGGCGTTCTTACCTGTACCGCCATACTGTTTAAAAGCGCAGTCTTAGCCGCATTATCATGTTCTGCTTTCGCGAGCCCTGCCCGACTGTTTTCCAGTTCCTCCTTCATGGACTCCAGGTTCGCTTCCACATCAAGAATATTCTTTGTACGTTTCTGAAATAACTTATACATGCAAAACAGTAACGTAAACATGCCGCAAATCCCCAGCACATATATCACAATCATTCCTGTTCCCGTGGTATATCCTGCATTCAAGGCGTAGTGAAATCCCAACAGTAACCCCAACACCAAAATGATTGTAATCGCCAGAGACAGAACAAAAATCACATCACTGCGTTTTGATAATTCATCCTTTTTCATATAGTCCTCCAATGTTCCTATTTTACCACATTTCCGCCCCTCCATCAAGAAAAAGACAGGCAAAAGGTACTCTTTTGTCTGTCTTTTTGAATCACATCAGTTATAATACTGGTTATATTATTTTCCATCAATTTTTCTTATAACGCAACCGTCAGCTCTACAGGACAATGATCGGATCCCATGACCTCTGTATGAATGGCCGCCCCCTGCAACTTATCCTTCAAACTTCCGGAAGCCACGAAATAGTCAATCCTCCATCCGGCATTCTTCTCTCTTGCCTTAAATCGGTAAGACCACCAACTGTATATCTGTTCCTGATCCGGATAAAAGTAGCGGAAAGTATCAATAAAGCCATGTTCCAAGACCTGGCTGAATTTGCCTCGTTCCTCATCCGTAAACCCGGCGTTATGATGATTGGTCTTTGGATTCTTCAGGTCGATTTCCTTATGCGCCACATTCAAATCCCCGGCATAAATTACCGGTTTCTTCTCCTGTAGTCCTTCGATATACTGTAAAAAAGCATCCTCCCATTCCATACGGTAATCCAATCTTTCCAATTCCTGTTTAGAATTGGGTACGTATACCGTCACAAAATAGAAGTTCTCAAATTCCAAAGTTATTACACGACCCTCATGATCGTGCTCTTCAATTCCGATGCCATAAGAAACTGTCAGCGGTTCTTTCTTGGAAAAAACCGCAGTACCGGAATATCCCTTCTTCTCGGCATAATTCCAATACTGATGATATCCGGGCAAATCCAGATTAATCTGTCCCTCCGACACCTTACTTTCCTGTATACAAAAGATATCCGCATCCACCTGATTAAAAAAATCCATAAATCCTTTGGTCACGCAGGCGCGGATACCATTCACATTCCATGATACTAATTTCATAAGTTATTTCATCTGCTCGTATGCTTTTACGAACTCCTCTCGTTGTTTTACAACCTCGCTCAGTTCTTCCTCCACATGGTCATAAACCTTGTGACGTAACGATTCCACCAAAACACAGGTTGCGTCAAAAAGCGGGGTCAACCCCAAATTTCCCGAAACTCCCTTTAATGCATGAGCCACCTCGAAGGCTTGTTCATAGTCCTGCTTTCCCATCTGCTCCTTTAATTGTTCAACCTCGTCATCCGCCACGAATTGATCCAGGCAGACCATCAAAAGCTCCTCATCTTCCATGAAGCGGTCCATCACCCCATCTACATCCGCTCCATAAGCAGCAAATTTCTCCAAAAAAGCGCTCATTATCTCCTCCAGAAAATCTAATCTAAAACACTAACGATTAATGTCTTTAATTCGTCAGTCAAAATTGGCTTACCAATGTGGGCATCCATACCGGATTCCTTGGCACTTTCAATATCCTCCGGTAATACATTCGCCGTCATGGCAATAATCTTCACAGTCTCAGCATCTGCTCTGCCACTGCTTCGAATCTGCCTTGTAGCCTCGTAACCATCCATAATCGGCATTTGAATATCCATAAAAATCAAGGCATAGGTATTCTCCGGCTGATTCATAAACTGTTCCACTGCAAACCGGCCATGCTCAGCCGTATCCACCTGAGCGCCGAAACGTTCTAACATACGCTTTGCAACCAGCATATTGATTGGCTGATCTTCCACCAAAAGCACACGTTTGCCGGATAATGCCTGATCCTCTTCCTCGACTGCAACCTTCTTCTTCTCTTCCGCATACTCTACCGGATCCACAATGGTTACCGTGGTTCCCTCATGGGGCTTACTGGTAATTTCAATGGTTGCCCCCTTGGCATCCACAATACTCTTTACCACAGACAGACCTAAACCAGTTCCGCTTAAGTAATTCTCAGCCGTATCATGATCTCTGTAGAATGGCTCAAACACGTGCTGAATATCCTCTTCGGAAATACCCTTACCGTTATCGATGATTTCAATTTTCAAAAATCCTTTACGGGAGGTCTTTCCCGGAAGTTCCGTAACACGCAAGGTAATCTCACCATTTCCGGCAGTAAAGTTCGCCGCATTGGTCAAAAGATTCATTGCCACGCGAATTGCACGGGTTGCATCCAGCATAAACTTACTGTGCTTTAAGTCTTTCTCTATCTTAAATGTCTGGTTCGGCTTCTTAAAGCCTTCCACAAATTCTTTCTCAACTTTTTCCAACACCTGATGAATATCGGTTGGATTCGGTACAATCTTCACAGATCCGGACTGCATACTGCTGGTATCCAAAATATTGCTTACAACATTTGTCAGATTCTGACAGGCAGACAGCATAATATCCATGCACTCCATAATCTTCTTAGGATTATGCACATCCATCTTGGCAATCTCAGCCATACCTACAATGGCATTTAATGGTGTACGAATCTCGTGACTCATATTGGCAAAAAAGTTATTCTTTGCATTCTGTGCAGCTTCCCCAAGTTCATATGAGTGTTTCACCAATTCCTGCTGCTCCCTTGTCTTTGTTACATGGGCAGTAATATTGGTGGAACTTACGCAAATCAACTCCTGCTCACGGTCAATATACGAAAATTCAATCCGATAATATTGCGTAGCGGAAGAAGCCGTCTTCTCCTCGAAAAACACCTCATAGCTGTCACTTTTTGCTAATTCTTCCCGGATTCGGCTCATACGCGTCTTTTCAAGAAGCGCCTCCAGATTATTCGGAGTTGCATGCTTCTTAAAATACTCCATGGAATCCGCATCCATATCCTCTATCTCTTCAAAACCCGCACTTCCCCCATCAAGATTCGGGAGCCATACTTTTCCCCGATTTGTCTTTCCGTCCACAATGATTATTTCACAGTATTCCCTGCAGCAGACATATCTCAGTAATGCACTTTCCAAATCCTGTTCGTTTCCTCGTAAGTTAATCTCGGAACCTTCTACCTTCATATACACACTACCTCTTCTCAATATTCCATCATTATACCTTATTTTGTATGTAAAAATCTACCAAAAGCGGTGAAATATTGGTTAATTCTCATTTAATATACTTCGTCAGACATCCAAACAGCTCTTTTCCACTAATCGGCTTCGATACATGTTCATTCATTCCGGCTTTCAAACACATCATTTTATCTTCTACAAAGGCATTTGCCGTAGTAGCGATAATCGGAACATAGCAATCCGGTCTCTCCTTATGTTCCCGAATTCTATGGGTTGCCTCAATTCCGTCCATCTCCGGCATACGCACATCCATTAAAATTGCATCAAACCATCCTATGGCTGCCTTCTCATATGCCTCAACAGCCTGACGGCCGTTCTCTGCCAGTTCCACAGTAAAGCCTCTCTTTTCCAACATACGGCAAATTATCTTGGCATTTAACGGTTGGTCTTCCGCCACCAGAACACGTCTTCCTTCAAAATCTTTCAGGCCTCCATGCTCGGAGACACTCTTTTTCTCCCGTGGTTCTGTATAGGTCAAATCCAGGAAAACCCGAATGGTCGTACCTTTTCCAACTGAGCTGTCCACTTCATAATGGCCCTTAAAAAGCTCCACCAGCTGTTTTACAATGCTTAAGCCCAAACCGCTTCCGCTTCGTTCATCAATACTGTTGGTACGTTCCTGGCTAAACGCATCAAAGGCTTGGCTTACAAACTCCGGTGCCATACCGATTCCGGTATCCTGCACGCAGAAAACAGCCTGTCTGACGCCCTTCACTCCCGGGCCCGTAGTTACTCCAAATGAGACCTCGCCGCCTTCCGGCGTATATTTTACAGCGTTGGACAATAAATTCATAAAAATCTGTCCAAAACGCAGCTTATCCGTCAAAATAGTCTTACCCTTCAGCTCGTCGAAATTGAGATGGAAGGTAATTCCCTTACTTTTACACTGATTACCGATAATCCTGTCAATACTTTCCAGAAATTCTTCCATGGAATATGGCTCCAAACGAAGCTTCAACCGATTATCATCCAATTGGGAAATATCCAAAATGTCATTTACCAGTGAAAGAAGCAATTGTCCGGAAGTTTGAATCTTCTCCAGATAGTCCCGAATGACATCCTCCTTCACTTCATCCAATGCGATATCCGTCATTCCAAGAATTCCGTTAAGGGGCGTCCGAAGGTCATGACTCATTCTGGACAAAAAGTCAATCTTGGCACTTTCCGCCATCTTGGCTTCTTCCAGCGCTTTCTTTAAAATCCGCTGTTTCTCCCGCTCCTCATTGTAAATATCCGATACATCCTGGAAAATTACCATTAGCTTTTCCTGAAAATGATTTAACCGGGTCAATGTAACACGTTTTCTATATTCTTTTCCTTCAAAGAAGAAGGAAAAAGAAAGTAAAAAAGCATTGGTCTCCTTCAATCGTTCCCAGACTTTAGATAAATCTGCAAATTCCGAAATCCTCTTGCCGTCCTTATCTGACATCTGTTGCAACAGTTTCGTCGCTCCGTTTTCAAAACTATCCCCGGGTTGAATATCCGGATTGCTGATTTCCGCCTGATGACCGTATACCGCTTCCACACTTTCCGTAGGCACATCTACCACAACGACGGTCTCGTAATCCATGTGTGCCAAAGTCCTTCCGGCTTCAATATCCATTTGCTGCCTTGTGATGTCCTTCATGGTAGCAAAACCTTCCACATCCTGGGACACAGGATTTAATAGCAAGGATATCTCCAAACTCACCCACAAATCCGTCTGCCCCGACAATTTCATGGGGAGCTCCACACTAAAAGCAGATTTCCCCTGCTCAAAATCACTTAGCAGCTTCTTTGTCTGCAATAACCTTCGAAGTTCTTCTTTCTTCTCCTCAAGCATTACATGTTCACACAACACATCTACCCAATGTTCAATGGTATGCGCCGCAATGCCTTGTTTTAAGGAACGATATTTAGATTTTGTATTAAGAATCTTTCCTTTACTTATATTTAATTCTGCAAAAGCCAGTGCTGACTTTCGATAACTCTCTATATATGCAAGCTGACTACTGTAAATCCGTTCTCGTTGTTCCCTCTTGGAAACGTCCCTGATGGTTCCGTACAACTTGGTCGGCTCATAGGCCGAGTCAAAAGCGGTACCAAAGGTAATATTAATGCGCTTATATCCCTGAGACGATGCATCCATCCAACGAATGGTACGATTCTCACCTTTAGAACCACGCTTTGCCTTTTCAATTCCCTCAACAATATAGTGTACATCATCCGGATGAACGGCAGACTGATGAGTATACAAATAATTCATATAATTCTGAACAACCCGCTTACCATTTCCTCTGTCATCCTGATAAAGGGTTACTTCATCCCGTTTCACATCATAAATAAAAAAGCTGAATTCATTCTGAATGGCCGCCACATTAAAGCATTCCTCCAGTCCGCGCAATTCTTCCACATTCTGAATCATGCCCACAGCCTTCTCTCGCTGTCCCATATCATTGTAAATAGCTGAAAGCATTACCTTACAACGTTTTACACCATTCTCAAACAGTAACCTTACTTCATCCTCCACCTTGTCTTCACCCCGAAGGATTCGGTTATACAATTCCTGAACCTTTCCCCTGTCTTCTTCCATAATGAAGGTCAATCGGTCAATCTCCTCAGGAATCATGGTCACCACCATAGGGGTGGAAAGAACACTTGCCATCCGATCGCTGTGGTAACTGGTATGGGTCATAAGATCATACTCCCAGCAAATCAAATCGGAGTGCTCCAGCGTCGCCTCCAAAAGCTGTGCCTGCTCATTGGCTTCCCTCTCCATCCGTTTCCGTACTGTGATATCGTGATAAGTAAGTAAAATATAATCTTCTCCCTCATCCCGAATTTTCTTTCCCGTCACCGAATAGACTCTATCCAGTTTGGGATTCTGAAAAACTATGCTTCGCCCGCATTCATTACAAGACAAACAAGCGTGTGTGAGACCCAGATAACATTTCTCACCCACGCTATCACACTCATCCCCCAAAATCTCTTTGGCGGATGGGTTTACATATTTCACTGTTCTTGTCTTCTGGTCCAGGATTACAACGCCATCTGACCATGAATCCACAACACTTTGAAGCATCCCCAAAACTCCAATACAAGCTTCCGCACAAATTTATACCATTGTACCACTTTTTTCATTATTCGTCCATAAAGTTCGGGATATTTTCACACTTTATACAAAGTCGCCTATATTTCATCTGCAATCCAGGAAATGACCTCAGATATTCGAACATCTTCTACGTTTCCTCGCTTTAAAAGCGCCTCTTTTTCATAAGGGCATCCCTTTAGCACAACATTGATCTGCTCCGGAAGGGTATCCTCCAAAGCGTCAGAAAAAATCGTAACACCACTTATTATGCCTGCTTCCGTTTCCACCTGCAGCTGCATTTCTCCCCAGGAGAACCGTGTTTCCATTTGGGCAACAAAATTTTTCTGATTACCAAGAAGCCACTCCTTGGATCCAAAAAACTCCTTGCGTTCATTTATCTCTTCTTTCGCCTCTTCATCCGGCTGATATGCATTGACATTGCCCTCGTATACCTTTGCAAAAGCTTCAGCCAAAGCCCTTTTCATGGTTTCCACTGTAATGGCATCTGACAGTGCAGACAGGTTCACCACTCTGCTTCTGACAGACTGTACCCCTTTGCTTTCCAGTTTTGCCTTGGATACCGTCAGGTAATCGGCTAATTTTCCGGCATTTACATCAATCATAATCGTTCCGTGATGATAGGCAAACTCTCCCGATTCGTAAAAAGCATTTCCGGAAAACTTCTTCCCATCCACCACAATATCGTTTCTTCCGGTTTTTTCCGCATTCAGTCCAAAAGACTTCACTGCCTCCACAATAACCTGAAGCTGTTTATCCACATTGTAATTCTTTTTCCTTACACAGAAAGTAAAATTCAAGTTCCCCAGATCATGATATACCGCTCCTCCTCCGGAAAGGCGTCTCGCCAGGTATCCTCCGGCTTCTTCCAGTTTGTCAATCTTACACTCTCTGTAGGCATTCTGATTCTTTCCAATAACTACAGTATTGGCATTCTGCCACAAATAAAGGATGCACTCATCCTCCCCGGTATGAAATGTCAGATACTCTTCCAAAGCAATGTTATTGTATGGATTCGTGCTGTCTGAGCAGATGTAGGATAATTTCATGTTCTCTTCTCACTTTCTCTTGTTATTTCTATGAGGGATATGCACCAACGAGGGAACGTTTGCACTCCATACAAGACGTAGCAGCACGTAAGATTGGACCGATTAAGGCCGCCGAAGCAATCCTTCGTCGTCCTAAACCGCTCCAATCTAAGTGCCGACGTCTTGTAAAGTCCCTCTTTTGGCGCATATCCCTCAAATAATTATCACGTGAATGTTCGCAGAAGACATTTCCGCGAAGGACAACGGTTGTTACGCACATTTCTTGCGTAACTTAGTACGTATAGTCCCTACGGTTCATCTGTGACTACGTGCCTTTGCCCACAACGTAGAACGTGCAGGACATATGGTTCGGCTGTGGGACTTTACAAGACATCGGTACTTAGGCGGTGTTTACGGCGCCTTATGTACCGCTATGTCTTGTACTGAGCGCAAGCGCTCCCACAGCGAATTATATGTTCTGCACGTATTACACTATGAGCAATACTCAAGCGCTCTCACAGTGAAACATACAGCCTGCACGACTACTACATTATGTTAAAACTCGTACGTAACAACCGGTGTACGAGCCGCTTTTACTTCATCCGGTCTTCCAATCACCGTATGATGCGGACTATGCTGGATATACTCCGGATCTTCTTTGGCTTTTGCCATAATCTCACGAAGCACTTCAATTACATGATCCATTTCTTCCTTCGTCTCAGTTTCTGTAGGTTCTACCATCAGTGCCTCATGAACAATGAGTGGGAAGTACATGGTTGGCGGATGGATACCGTAATCAAGCATCGCTTTTGCAATATCCATAGCCGTAATGTTAATCTCTTTTTTCTTTTTCTCAAGAGTCATAACAAACTCATGCATACAGGTTACGTCATAAGCCATGTCATAAACATCGGCTAACTTCACACGCATATAGTTTGCATTTAAAACCGCATTCTGGGATGCTTCCTTGATACCCTCTGCACCGAGTGTAGTTACATAGGTAAGTGCTTTTACAATTACAAGGAAGTTTCCTGCAAAGCTTCTCATGGATCCGATGCTTTCTTCGCATCCTTCGTACTCATAGCCATCAGCAGTCTTAACCGCATAGCTTCCCGGTAAGAATGGTGCTAAAATGTCCTTGCATCCAACCGGTCCGCTTCCCGGGCCACCGCCACCATGAGGTGTGGAGAAGGTCTTGTGAAGGTTTAAGTGAACCACATCAAAGCCCATGTCTCCCGGTCTGCACTGTCCCATGATAGCGTTTAAGTTTGCACCGTCATAGTAGCAAAGGCCGCCTGCTTTGTGGATAATCTCAGTTATTTCTAAAATATTTTTATCAAAAATACCAACAGTATTAGGATTGGTCAGCATCAAACCGGCGGTATCTTCACCAACAGCCGCTTTTAACGCCTCTACGTCTACACATCCGTCTTCGCCGGATGGAATGTTGACAATTTCAAAGCCTGCCATAGCTGCAGAAGCCGGGTTGGTTCCATGTGCAGAATCCGGAACGATAATCTTTGTTCTCTTCTCGTCTCCATTTGCCTTATGGTATGCCTTAATCAATAACAAACCGGTAAACTCACCATGAGCACCTGCTGCCGGTTGCAGGGTAAAATGATCCATTCCCGCAATCTCTTTTAAGTCTTCCTGCAGGGTATAAAGAACTTCCAAGCATCCCTGTACAGACTCAACCGGTGCCAATGGATGTACAGAAGTAAATCCAGGCAGTGCAGCCATTTCTTCATTTACCTTTGGATTGTATTTCATGGTACAGGAGCCTAATGGATAGAATCCATCGTTTACTCCGTGGGTACGTTTTGCCAGTCTGGTGTAGTGACGGCTTAATTCGGTTTCGGAAACATGCGGAAGATGCATTTTACCGGCTCTCTTAGGTGCATCCAAAGTCACTTCGCATACATCGCATTCCGGTAACAAATCAAGGCCTCTGCCTTCCTGTCCCAATTCAAAAATCAGTTCCATTATGCCACTACCTCCTTTACTAAAGCGATGACTTCATCCATCTGCTCTTTGGTATTCATTTCCGTTGCGCACCATAACAGCTCGTGCTCGGAAATCGGAAGTCCGGCCAAATAACCTTTTTCCTCTAATTTCTCGCAAAGTTCCTCTGCGGATCCCTTTACGGTTGTTACAAACTCATGGAAGAACTCGCCTTCATAGGTCTTTGTAAGACCTGCTTCGGCAAGACCTTTCTGTAAATAATGTGCTTTATTGATACACTGTTTTGCAACCTCTGTTACACCCTTTTCGCCCATGGCACCCAAGTATACGGATACTGTCATGGCACAAAGTGCTTCGTTGGAACAGATGTTGGAACTTGCCTTCTCACGGCGAATATGCTGCTCACGTGCCTGTAAAGTCAGTACAAAAGCGCGATTTCCGTTGTCATCTTCGGTCTGACCAACAATTCTTCCCGGAAGCTTACGCATCATATCGTGAGTACATGCCATGAATCCAATATACGGACCACCGAATGCAAGAGGAAGTCCTAACGGCTGTGCCTCACCTACTGCCACATCCGCACCTGCTTCTGCCGGTGTTTCCAAAACTGCCAGTGAGAATGGATTGCAAGATACAATTGCTTTTGCCCCGGCTTCGTGAGCTGCGTCTACAGCGCCTCTTACATCCTCAATAAGTCCATAGTAGTTCGGCTGCTGAACAAGTAAGCTTGCAGCGCCTGCATCTGCCATCATTTCTTTTGCTTTTGCAAGGTCGGTTTTTCCCTCTTTTGCAGGAACCATAACCACTTCACAGCCGCTTCCAAAACTATATGTCTTAATAACTGCTGTAATCTTCGGATCTACGGTTTCGGATACAAAGAAAGTCTTTCTCTTTCTGTCCTTGCACATAGCACAAGCCTCTGCTGCTGCGGTTGCTCCGTCATATACGGAAGCATTGGATACATCCATACCGGTCAGCTGGCAAATCAATGTCTGATATTCAAAAATGGACTGCAAAATACCCTGGCTGATTTCTGCCTGATACGGGGTATATGCGGTTACAAACTCTTCCTTGCTTGTAATCTGTCTTACGATGGAAGGAATGTAATGATTGTACGCACCTGCTCCACGGAAAATGCCGCGATAGGATTTGTTCTTTGCTGCCATTGCCTTAATGCAGTTGGCAGTTTCCAATTCGCTTTTTCCCTTTGGAAGATTCAGAGGTGCTTTTAATTTTACAGAATCCGGAATTACGGAAAACATGTCATCAAAACTCTGATAACCGATTTCCTTTAACATTGCTTCCTGTTCTGATTTTCTATTTGGTACATAGCTGCCCATGTAAAAAACCTCTCTTATATGTTGTCTTATTTTAGCTTCTATTTCTCGCTTTCGCAGAACTTGTCATACTCTGCTGCATCCATTAACTCTTCGGTATCGGTTACGTTTTTAACCTTAATTAACCAAGCGCCGTAAGCATCTTCATTGATTGCTGCCGGATTATCCAAAAGGTCTTCGTTGATTTCGCAGACTTCTCCGCTTACAGGAGAAAATACGTCGGAAACAGCCTTAACACTTTCTACGTCACCAAATGCTTCGCCTGCTTCTACTTCATCTCCTTCTTCCGGAAGGTTAACAAATACCAAATCTCCAAGCTCGCTCTGTGCAAAATCGGTTAATCCGATAACCATTACGTCGCCTTCTTCTTTTACCCACTCATGGGATTTGCTAAATTTTAATTCTGTTGGTGTACTCATAATACTAATCTCCTTTTATTTTAAATTTATTATAATTTTATTATTATCTTTTTTTACGATCATAGATTGGTAACGGCATAATCTCAGCAGTAACTCTCTTACCGCGGATTTCTACTTCTACTTCGGTACCAACCTCTGCATGCTTTTTGTCCAAAATCGCCATTGCGTAAGCACCGCCCATGAATGGGAAGTGGGAACCACTTGTGGTCTGTCCTACCTTCTCATCTCCAATGTATACATCCATGTGCTCTCTTGCAATTCCACGACCGGTAATCTTAAGCCCCATTCTGGTCTTGGTGGATGGATTCTTCTCCATTGCTTCCTTACCAACGAACTCTTCTTTGTCCATTTTTACGCAGAAGTCAAGGCCGGTTTCCAATGGGGAAATATCATCGGTCATCTCATGTCCGTAAAGAGGCATTGCTGCTTCCATACGAAGGGTATCTCTTGCACCAAGTCCGCAAGGAATCAGTCCCTCTTCTTTACCGTTCTCAAGGAAAGCATCCCACATTTCTTCTGCATGCTCTACCGGAAGATAGATTTCATAACCAAGTTCTCCGGTGTATCCGGTTCTGGATAAGATACAGTCAATTCCTGCCACTTTTGCATTAAAGTTAGCACTGTAATATTTCTTCGGAATCATTTCCGGATCAACCATCTTTAAGATAACGTCCTTTGCCTTTGGTCCCTGAACAGCAATCTGTGCATATTTCTCAGAAACATCGGTAAAGGTAACATCTCCGATCTGATGCTCTAAAATCCACTTATAATCTTTATCCTTATTTGCTGCATTCGGCACTAACATAAACTCATCTTCGTGAATGCGATATACGATGAAATCATCTACGGTTCCGCCATGCTCATTACACATAGTTGTGTATCTTGCCTGTCCGTCATACATTCCATCATAGGAATTGGTCATTAAATGATTGACGTTCTTTAATGCGTCCGGTCCCTTACACATGATTTCACCCATGTGAGAAACGTCGAACATTCCAACCCCGTTACGAACTGCCATATGTTCGGCAATTACTCCCTGCTCGTACTGAACCGGTAAAATGTATCCTGCGAAAGGTACCATTTTGCCGTTTGCAGCTACATGCTTGTCATACAAAACTGTTTTCTTCTCCATACTGCTCCTTCCATCCTTTTCACATTATTCGCCTGCCGCACAAATGAAAATGCGCACGAACCCCTTTCGGGCCCGTGCGCTCTGTCTGTTTACCTGAAAGATTTACTTCATCGGTGCATGCTTCATGCTTTCCAGAGTATCGTCAAAACCTAGTCCTTTTACCTGAGAGTTTGTAGCTTATTCCCCTTCGGTGATGCATTTTCGCATTCTCTCCTAGGCTTCTCATCCGATAGAATTTATTATGTTTCGAAGGCCTTTGGACTGCCGTCTTTCGACCTCCTCAATTACTATAACATTTTGAAACTTTCACGTCAAACACAATTTAGTCATAATCTTTTGTACAATTTAACCAAAATCAATTGTAGGTTAATATTTTTTAAGCACATGATATTTGGTGCTTTTGTTCCGACGGCGTCGGCGATATCTATGACACTACCGTGACCGCCGGCGATTCCACTTCTAAAACCGCCTCTGTATGTACGGCACGTCGGCAGTATCTGTGAAAAATTCACCCGCTCCGCCTATTTTTTCAAAACGCTAGGCGCCAATGATGTTAAAAGTGTGACCTGCGCCGTTGCACGCTTTTGCGGCTCGGCGAAATCACGCCCTTATGTACCTCTAGCGCCGATTTTTTAAAAAAACAACGGCGGCAAAGCTGTACAAAACACACTTACCGCCGAGTGGCCTTTGAAAAATCGGCGTGGGACACAGATAAAACAATGTTATCGCCTACACCTGCATCCTAATGGTGCTTCCCCCACTCTTCTCTTTGGTGACCACAATTTGCTTGTCAATTCGTTCCTTCAAATCTGCCACGTGAGAAATGATGCCTACAAGGCGGTTGCCATCCGTAAGACCTGCAAGTGCTCTGTATGCCATATCCAGTGCTTCCGGATCCAGCGAACCAAAGCCTTCATCTACAAACATGGTATCAATCTGAATGCCTCCGGCTGAAGACTGCACTTCATCAGACAGTCCCAACGCCAAGGACAGGGATGCCAAAAAAGATTCGCCACCGGATAAGGTTTTCACACTTCGCGTGCTTCCGTTGTAGTGGTCGATAACGCCCAGGTCAAGACCACTCTGACTTTTGGCATTTACGGCCTCCTTTAAACGAATCAATTCATACTGACCGGAAGACATGGTGATAAGTCGCAGATTTGCCCGGTTGATGATTCGGTCAAAATATGTGGTTTGGATATAGGTTTCCAACATTATTTTCTCTTTTCCGGTAAGCTTTCCGTTTGCTGTATCCGCTAATGCTTTTACCCATTGTAACTTCTTTTCGATAGACTGCATGGCACCGGATTTTGCAAGTATGTTTTCACAGATTGCCTTGTTGCTAGTAAGCCGTCCGGAAATCACCTTTCCCATTGCCACATTTGTTGCCTGTCTGTCCTTCAATTCTACCTGTTTTGCTCGTTGTGCATCTATATCTGTTATATCGGCTGCTTCAAGAATTTTATTATTTTCCGCAACAGCAGTTTTAAAGGCAGTGATTTTTTCTGAATGCGCTTTATAAGCTGCCTCTGCTTCTTCATATGCTTTTTGAAGTTTTTCCGCTGACTGCAATTGGTTATACTGTTCCAGTTCTGCATCATTCTTAGTACGGAAGCGCAATTCCTTTTGAAGTTCATCCAACTGTTTCTTGAATTCTGCTACCTTTGCTTCGCTTGCAGATATTTCGTTGTTATTTTTTTGCATCGTTTCGCTGAGCACCTGAAGTTCTCCCTCCAGTTCAGGAATCTCCGCAGCTAGCTGCTCCTTACATTTTACCTTTGCCAGTTCTTCATCCAGCTTTCCGCGTAGGATTTCCGATCTTTCTTGTTGCTCCTTTGTGTAGCCTTCTGCCAACTCTGCAGTGCCTTCCAAATTTTCAGTATCCAACTCCTTTTTACACTGCTTCTTCAGTTCCGTGCTTCTAGCCTCCAGTCCACTGCGTCTGCCGCTTAATTCTTCTGCCGCTTTGTCGCGTTTTCTTCGTGCTCTCTCCGCCTGTGCCTTAAACTCCTTAAGTTCCTGCTCCGATGGCACATTCTCCGCCAACTGCGCCAGCCTTGGATGTATCGTAGAACCGCATACCGGGCACGGTATACCTTCTTCTAATTTCTGCGCTAAAATTCCTGCCTGTCCGTCACGAAAAAGCTGCTCTTCATCCTCATACAGATGATTTTTCTCTTGGAATTCTCCATCAATTTGCCGATAGGCTTCCTGGGCTTTTTCATAATCTGCAATCTCTTCAAAATACTGTTTCAATTCTTTCGAAAGTTCTTGCAAACGGCGAATGGAATCCTCCACACCGCCAAGCTCTGCTTTTATTTTTTCCACTTCCACACCGGCATCAAGCAGATTTTTTTGCTCTAGTTTATAGTTCTCTAGTTTTTCGGCTGTCTGTTTTTTCTCCTCCTCCTGCTTTTCGAGGACGTCCCGACACTTGTTGCACGCCTCCGAAACAGATGCAATCTCCTGCCTAAGCAAAATGACTTTGTCATATTTTGGAAGTTCTGCCGCAATACCATGTGCCTTTTCTTCCAGATTCTGCTTTTCCTTAAGTCCGTCTTTTGCCACATCCAGAATATGCGAATACTCAGGCTCTTTTGTCATTTCCTCCTGAAGCTGTGCTTTTGCCTCATCCAGATTCTTCCGAGCCTTCTCTGCATTTTCAAAAGCTCCGATTCGTTGATTTACAATTTCCAGTTCTGCGTTAATTTCCTGCAATTCCTTTTCCAGGAGGTCTTTTTGAGTACTATCCTTATTGGTTAATTTTTCTAAAAGCTCCACCACCTCTTCTAGGATAAGCTTTCCCGCTTTCGCTTTTTCCACATCAAGAAAAAACACATCCTCCGAATCTGCCTGAATGCCTGAAATATACTGTTCCACACTTTTCTTACCGTCGCACACCAATCCGTACAGTTCTTTTTGCTGTTCTTCCAGTTTTCGCTGCAAAGTCAGATAGTTCTGAGTTTTAAAAAGGTTGCGAAAAATAATTCTTCTTTCGTCTGTTGTGGCCAATAGCAACTTTAAAAAATCTCCCTGTGCCAGCATGGCAATCTGGGAAAACTGCTCTCTGTTGATGCCCAGAAGATTCTCAATGGCAACCGTAACCTCTTTCACTTTGGTAATTACCTGTCCATCCGGCAAAAAAAGCTCCGCCCCGGCAGTTTGCTTTGTTAATCCTTCTCCTCGGTCTTTCGGACGCATATATTCCGGGTTTCGTTTTACCCGGTACTCCTTTTTGTTATGAGAAAAAGTAAGTTCAACCTCCGTTGGGGTTTTATCTTCCGCGTATTTTGACCGAAGCATGGATGTATCCCTGTTTGGACCACTGGCTTCCCCAAAAAGAGCAAAACAGATAGCGTCAAAAATCGTGGTTTTTCCTGCTCCGGTATCCCCGGTAATCAGATAAAGTCCCTGGTTTCCCAGTTCTTCCATTGGGATATCCACTGTCCCGGCATAGGGGCCAAAAGCGGATAATCTTAAATGTAATGGTCTCATGCTATACCTCCCAGATTTCTTCCATCTGCTCTAACACAAAAGACTTTTGTTCTTCTGTCAGTTCCTGATTGTTCTGCTTCTCAAAAAACTCCGAAAACAACTCTATGGGCGTTTTCTTTTCCACCTGCTTTGCCTCTGTTACAATCTGCTGCGTCCTGGTTCGCTTGTTATCATAGCTTAATTTCATCAGATTGGGATAAACCACTCGAAGCTTTGCGACGGCATCAATCACGTCATTTTCATCCGTCAAAACCGCATGAATATAGTCATCCGTTGCCGTACCCTCATAGTTTTTCTTTGCCATCAATTCCTCATAGGATCCCCGGACTTCCCGTAAATCGTGAAGAGGTGTTAATGGAATCTCCCGGATTTCTACTATGCCTTTTTCCCGCAATTCCACAACGGTTACGGATTTTTTATGATCTTTTTCGGAAAAAGAGTATTTTAAAGGGGTTCCACAATACCGTATAGTTTCTTTTCCAACCTTCTGTTTTCCGTGAATATGCCCCAAGGCAACATAATCAATCCCCTCAAAAACATCGGCGCTCACTCCGTCTAAGCCCCCCACAGACACTTCTTCCGAATCACATCTGGTTGCCCCTAACACAAACTGATGGGCTACCAGAATATTTCGCTCCTCCCTATTCATATCCATATGCTCTATAGCAACCCGACAGGCATCGGTATAGTTTTTCATTTCTTCTTCGGGAAAAGCTGACCGTACCATTGTGGGCTTGATAAAAGGAAGAAGATATATGTTGACGGTTCCGTTTTCGTCTGCCAACTGATACTTTTGACAGGTTCCATCATAAGCGGGGGCCAAATATATCCCCGCTTCTTCCACCAGTGCACTGTGATTGGAAAAACGGATAGCCGAGTCGTGATTTCCGCTTATGGCGTAAACCGGCACTTTTTTCCCCGCAAGACTTATCAGAAACTCATCCCAAAGCCTCATGGCGTCTTCCGTTGGTATCGACCGGTCATACACGTCACCGGCAATCAAAATCCCCTCCGGCTTTTCTTTATTTACAATAGACAGTATTTCTTTTAATATGTATCGCTGATCCTCAATCATGGAAAATTCGTTCACTCTCTTTCCAAGGTGAAGATCCGATAAATGTAGGAATTTCATATTTGTTTCCTCCTTGACTACTATTTTATCACAAGAAGAAGCAATTTTCTCCCTTGACTTCACACTCTTTTTCCTGTACTATTAGAACAATTTTTACACAAGGAGGACACGCTATGGAAATGAAAACAGTTGCCATTGTCAGTCTTTCTTCCGGCACCATTGGAGAAGACTTTGCAAAACATGAATTGGAATTAGGGAAAAAACGTCTGGAAGATTTCGGTCTTACGGTGAAATTCATGCCCCATGCCTTAAAAGGTATCGAGTATGTAAAAAATCATCCTGAGGATCGGGCATCCGATCTTCTGGCCGCCATGAAGGATCCTGAAGTGGATATGATTCTTTGTGCCATTGGTGGCGAAGATACTTATCGCCTGCTGCCCTACCTTTTTGACAACCGGGAATTGGAAAAAGTCGCCTGCAACAAAATATTTTTAGGTTTTTCCGACAGTACCATCAACCATTTGATGTTGCACAAAATCGGCATGAAAACCTTCTACGGTCAGTCCTTCCTTGCGGATATCTGCGAGCTGGACAAAGAAATGCTGCCCTACACACGAAAGTATTTTGAAGAATTAATAAAAACCGGCACAATAAAGGAAATCACTCCCAGTGACACCTGGTATGAGGAGCGTACCTCCTTTGGAGTAGAAGATCTTGGAACACCCCATCCTTCCCATCCCGATGAAGGCTTTCATCTTTTGCAGGGAAAAAGCACCTTTTCCGGCAAAATTCTGGGAGGCTGCATAGACTCTCTTCACGACTTTTTTAACGGAGAACGTTTCGCCGATATGCCGGTGCTTTGTGAAAAATATAAACTCTTCCCAAGCAAGGAAGACTGGAAAGGCAGAATCCTGCTTTTAGAAACCAGCGAAGAACAAATGTCTCCGGAAAAATATGAGCGCTCCCTATGCTACTTAAAAGAAACCGGAATTTTTGAGGTGGTCAGCGGAATTCTCGTGGGCAAGCCCATGAATCGTGTCTACGAAAAGGAATATAACGAACTGCTAATTAAAGTCATCGACAATCCGGAACTGCCCATTGTTACCAACATCAATATCGGACATTCCTTGCCCCGGTGTATCATCCCCTTTGGCGTACCCGCTACAGTGGATGCCCTAGCGCAAAAGATAACGTTTCATAATTAACTCCATATAAAACGGGAGGATGTGCCATTCCGGGCGCATCCTCCTTTTACTATTTCTTTTCTGCCTTTAATCCTTCCGTCGTACAAACAATCTTAATGGTATCCCCCTGGGCTACCGCATCCTGCAGGATCAATTTTGCCGCCAGCGTCTCTACCGTCTTCTGAATGTAACGGCGAAGCGGTCTTGCACCAAAGGCCGGCTCAAAACCATGCTCAATAATGTAGTCTTTGGCTTCTTGGGTTAACTCCACCTTTAACTGCTTCTCTTCAATTCGTCCGTTTAACTCCTTCATGATTAGATCCACAATGGAACCGATTTGTGCTTCCATTAACGGCTTAAACATAATGATTTCGTCTAAACGGTTGATGAATTCCGGTCGGAAATTGCTTCTAACCATCTGCATAGCAGCTTCCGTAGCCTCCCCGCTTAAATTCCCCTCTTCATCTATTCCTTCCAACAGGAAGTTACTTCCCAAATTGGAGGTCATAATAATGATGGTATTCTTAAAATCCACAGTTCTTCCCTGAGAATCTGTAATCCGTCCATCATCCAAAACCTGCAAAAGCACATTAAATACATCCGGATGGGCTTTTTCCACCTCATCGAAAAGTACCACGGAGTAAGGTTTTCTTCTGACTGCCTCCGTCAACTGTCCGCCTTCATCATAGCCCACATATCCCGGAGGTGCTCCGATTAAGCGAGATACAGAATATTTCTCCATGTATTCACTCATATCTAAACGCACCATGCTGTTTTCGTCGTCAAAAAGTGCCTGCGCCAAAGCTTTGGCCAGCTCCGTTTTACCTACACCGGTAGGTCCTAAGAACAGGAAGGAACCAATGGGCTTACTCTGGTCCTTAATGCCTGCTTTGCTACGTAAAATCGCTTCCGTAACTTTAGTCACGCCCTCATCCTGTCCGATAACTCTCTGATGAAGCTCTTCTTCCAAATGCAAAATTTTGCTTCGCTCGCTTTCGTTTAACTTGGCAACGGGGATTCCTGTCCAGCGGGAAATAATGCGAGCAATTTCTTCCTCACTGACACTTTCATGTACCAGTTTATTTTCCTTACGTCCCGCAAGCTGTTCTTCCTGCTCCAACTGTTTTAATAATTCCGGCAATTTACCGTACTGCAACTCTGCGGATTTTTCCAGGTCATATTCCTGCTTCGCTTTTTCAATCTCACTCTTGGTCTTATCGATTTCTTCCCGTAATGCAGATACCTTATCTACTGCAGACTTCTCGTTTTCCCAGGTAAGCTTTTCTTTCGCAAATTCCTCTTTTAACTCAGCCAGCTCTTTCTGCAAATCATTTAAACGATTGCGGCTTAAGGTATCCTCTTCTTTTTTCAAAGCGGTCTCTTCAATCTCCAACTGCATAATCTTACGATTCATTTCATCCAAAGAAGCCGGCATGGAATTTAACTCGGTTTTAATAAGGGCGCAGGCTTCATCCACCAAATCAATGGCTTTGTCCGGCAAAAACCGGTCGCTGATATAACGGTTGGATAAAACTGCAGCACTCACCAACGCAGCATCATTGATTTTTACACCATGAAAGACCTCATACCGCTCCTTTAATCCTCTTAAAATGGAAATGGTATCTTCCACTGTGGGCTCATCCACCATTACCGGCTGGAAACGTCGCTCCAACGCCGCATCTTTTTCAATATATTGTCTATACTCATCCAAGGTGGTTGCACCGATACAATGCAGCTCGCCTCTGGCAAGCATTGGTTTTAACAGATTGCCGGCATCCATACTGCCTTCGGTTTTGCCTGCTCCAACAATAGTATGAAGTTCGTCGATAAAGAGGATAATCTGACCTTCTGACGCTTTTACCTCATCCAATACTGCCTTTAATCGCTCTTCAAACTCTCCTCTGTACTTGGCTCCCGCAATTAAGCTTCCCATATCCAGAGCAAAAAGCTTCTTATCCTTTAATCCTTCCGGCACATCTTTTCTTGCGATTCGCTGCGCCAGGCCTTCCACAACGGCTGTCTTACCAACACCCGGCTCACCGATAAGCACCGGATTATTCTTGGTTTTCCTGGATAAAATCCGGATGACATTCCGAATCTCGCCATCTCTGCCGATTACAGGATCCAACTTCTGATCTCTGGCACGTTCCACCATATCGTATCCGTATTTCTCCAAAGTATCATAGGTTGCCTCCGGATTGTCGCTGGTTACCTGCTGATTTCCTCTTACTGTCTGCAATGCCTGTAAAAATCGGTCTCTGGTAATTCCATATTCCTTAAAAAGTTCCTTCATAGCACGATTCGGGAACTTCAAAAGCGCTAAAAACAAATGCTCCACGGAAACATAGGCATCTCCCATTCTTTTCGCCTCATCTTCCGCATGGATTAACGCCTTATTCAAGTCCTGACTCATATAAAGCTGGCCTCCGCCGGACACCTTCGTATATGCCGCCAGCTTACTCTGGGCATTCTGTATAAAATGCTCCTTCTGTATTTCCATCTTCTCAATCAGCTTCGGCAACAAACCGTCTTCCTGGGTCAAAAGCGCCACCATCAGGTGTTCTTCGTCAATCTGCTGATTTCCGTATTCGTAGGCTAAACGCTCGCAGTCGTTAATGGCCTCCACTGATTTCTGGGTAAATTTCTGAATGTTCATACTAACACCTCACTCTCTCAAAAACGGATTATAGTTGCCTTTAAGCATACTATAATCCGTTTTGTTAGCACTGTCAAGGGGTGAGTGCTAATTTTCTGATTATTTTATCCTGCACAGAGCCAAGCGGGTAGATGAAAATCGCTGCTTTCAAGCTTGCTTGAAAAAGCTGCGGTTTACAGCTACCCATAGTGCGACAGCCCCTTTTTGTGTACCGATTTTCCAAAATTTGACACCATCTGACGCTATCACACACATTATTTCAGCAATCCATATAATTTTTCCAAGGGAATGTAATACTGCTCATTCGCTCCAATGGCAAGCAAGGTATCTTCTGTATTTCTTACATAGCGAATCTTTTTCGGCAAATCCACCTCATAAGTGTTCACAAAACCATCCTTTGAAATATATAGGTGTGTTAAATAATCGTTTGAAGCCCATCCTTCTTCATTGCTGTCAACTTTCACTTCCAAAATCTGATACCCATTCACTTTATCTGTGTAACACTGCCCCATCCTTTCTATATTCCACTTTCCCTCATAACCCTTGAAGGGCTCGTTTTCATTTTCAGAAACAAAAATAGAATCCGGATAGTTTCTCCTGATCATGAACAGAGTCACTCCACCGGTTTGTTCATTTTGGTACAGCTTCCATTCCTTGGCTTGGTCATCCTCATCTCCCCAATAATGATATTCACCGGCCTCGTAAGTAAAATCCAACTTCAGCGGCTTTCCCCGGCTGATGGACAATGTTGACAAATATCGGTTGTCACAGTCATAACAATCCCCGTCATACTTATATTCCTCAGATACTCCAATGTAACTGCCGTTCTTATTCATTACCAGCATCTCCCGGTGTTCGGAATCTAAATCTACCTCCGTTCCCGGAATCGGCAGTCTTTCAAATTTTTTAAAATCCCTGGTTCGATACACATATGCTTCACTATACGCTACATGCTCATCCTCTTCTGCCTGATGAGTTCCATCCCGAAAGGCCATATTGATATAAAAATACGTTCCATCACACCATGCTTCCTGAAAATCAGTAACGCAATGTATTTTTCGTAAGGCTTCATCGTAGATGTGTTTTTTCCCTTCCACTTTGCCTTGCAAAGAAAAAGACTTCTTCTTCCACTTCTTCCCATCCGTTGAAATAAGAAAATAGTACTTTTCCGTAAAACGACCACTCTCTTTGTCTATTTTAAATGATCGACAGACGTTGTCGTACCAATAGTCTCCAACGCGAATTTCCGTTTTACCGATATGAAAACTTCCCATATAATACTGTTCCAAAATTTCCGGTTCCTGGACTTCCTGATATCCGTAAAACTCCTTGCCGTTTTTTGTTCTCACCGTAAACGACGGACATTTGTACTCATTTGCAAGATCATAATATCCAGTAAGTACAAGTTCTCCATTCTCAACCTTCATCCCACTCATTATACAATCCGATAGCCACTTCTTAGGTAACCCCACTTTTTCAAAAAAATCCGCATCAAAGTCTAGCCTATCATATTTTCTGCCGTCTTCGGTTGAAAAAAGTGCGCTCTCCCGGTTTCCCTCGCCCAACAGATACAAACGCCTTCCAAACCACTCTGCCTTTATACTGTCATCACTTCTCCCATTGGGAATTTGTTGAGAATCCCGTACTTTTTCAAACGGTACGTTATCTACATGCACAAACTTAGCTTTTGGATTCATTCCCACCATTCGTCCTCTCAAAAACGGCAATCCGTAAATCAGCGTCAGCAAAATTGCGCCAATTGTAATACTTCCTACAACAATGTATTGTCTTTTCTTTTCCATGCAAATTTTCCCCTTACGTCAATTATTTCTTTTATCGTATAGCATTTATATATGAGGGGCTGTCACCCAGATGATTTAATCATCTAGTGCGACAGCCCCGTGGTTCTGAGCAGGTACGTATAATCAGATTGCTTCACAACGCTTCCAACACATCCTTATGTTCTTGTAATTTTATCGTTTGCTTTTTTTTAGACTTTTCTAATAAGTAAATCGCAGGGAACGCCTAAGCATTCTTCATAACCACATATATACGAAGCCGGTTCGATTTTGAAATTATTTGGCCATATGGCCACAAAATTTCAAAGTTTCATTACCAACCACTCAAAATTAAAAACGGTTTTCGCGTTAATAAATTCTTATACATGGATAGCACACCACTCACATAAAAATTTATCAACAGATTTTCCGTTTTTATTTCTACGTCTTAGCTTCCTTCTGTACCCGGCAACACTTTCTTTTCCATATCGACATTACCCTCATTTCCTGCACTACCGGCAATAATTGTTTTCAAACATTTAGAACCCACCTGCCTGATAAGCTCTTGCAATAACGTATGACGGTTCATAAAAAGCACTGCAATTGTAATTATCAATCACATCGCAAATCTCGTTGTTATACACTCGAAGAATTCCATCCCCAAAATCTTCTTGGGAATTCATCGTATCAACAATTAGCCTTTGATATACGTTTCCCATTTCAAGCGCCGTAGGTATTTTCTCCGCCAAATCCTTGTCTACATTTGTAATATCGAAATCACCAAACTCAAGGTCATATTCTTTAATCCAGTCATCTTCCACCTTTAACGGATTCTCTGCATGCAATACATTTGCAACACTCAACAAATGATACAATCCTGCTTTTCCAATTGCATTTACCACATAACGATTTCTTTGATGGATATGACGAGCCACTCGCTCAATCATATAGCAAACAAAATAAAGATCATTCTTTTCTATATCTTCTTCCGGGAAATATTTATTTTTCATAATGTATCACTCCCTTCGAACGCAAGAGTCTTTAATGCTTCCTCTGTGCAGTATACAATCTGATGCGTCGGATGATTGAATTTAACAATCTCCCAAAATGCTTCTCTAGTAATACGACTTTCGATATACTCTTCTACAAAATTCCAAATCTGATCGTCTGCCATTGGCCCTTCCACAATATCATAATCATGAAGTGTTCCTCTTCTACACTCTGCCACAAAATCAAGCCATTCATCTGTCATCTCAGGAAATGTCTTAATCTTTAATTCCGTGTTCTCAGCATAATTATATCTGTTAACAACAGATTCTCCCTTATTTCACCCCCTAGTCTTCCATTCCTCGCGCCATATCGCATAATTGCTTACATTATACTCTCGGGCGAAAAAAAAGACAAGGTAAATCAATAATTCTCCCCCAGTTTTGTGTACCAATTTTGACACCATCTGACGTTCCTAGATGAAGTAGCAAAAGTGCCGCAAAGTCAGTAAATACGGGTTCTACAGCACTTTATGAAACAAGTCGAAATCCACCGGATTACTTCAAGAGGTGAGTGCTAATTTTTTCAGAATATTAAGAATAACCTTATGTCTTCGGAGACCCGCATTTGTCTGACTAATTAACGAAAATATCTCACTTACGCTATCGTTTTCACCTATATTCATTTGATAATATACGTTCAAAAGCATAGCTACAACGAGGAAGGTTTACACCTTCCCCAAAATAGTTCCATATAATAGGGTGCCTGCCGCAACATACAGTACCACCGTGCCCAGATATTTTGTATCCTTCTGCATCAAACGGATTCCTATAATGGCAAGAATCGTCCCATTGAAAAGACCCGCCACCCTGTTCCAGGTCTGCATATCCAGCGTACAGCCCAATAGACGTGCCACAGGATAGGTAGCAATCATACAAAGATGACCATACCAGTTTCCCAGGAAGGTTGCAAGATACATGGTTAGTGCAATACTTCCTCTACGAATGATAAGGAAATTCACCATCAGCATTACAAGAAAAAGCCACACTCCCTGTACACTCTCAATACGTGGAAAATTCACAAATTTCCATACCCCTTCTTTACTCACCACCGGCATCCCAAAGTGCCAGGAAACTTCACCGATAGCTATCCAAAGCAGGGTTCCTCCCGTGATAGAACAAATCCAGGACAGGCGGGATTCCTCCGACTCTCTTTTTTCCATCTTCATGGAATTATATAAAAGTGCCACCGATAATAACAGAAAAACCACACCTGCCATCAATCGCCCCAGGGTCGGCTCGCTTACTTCTCCCGCAACCCACATGGATGACTGCAGCCTTGAGGTGCTTACGCCTTTCATGACCTTTAGGCCCGCCATCGCCACTCCGGTAAGAATAACCAGCCAGACGAACGGCATTACATCCCTTTTTAATGTTGAATTCATCCTCTCCTCCTAACAGTTTTCTGTTAGGATGCCCTCTTTTCCGGAATTCATGCACTTTTGTCTCATGATGCCTAGAAGTGTATTTTTGCTTTACTGTCCCACGGCCCTGTTAGCCTGAGTTTCATTTTTCCCTTACAGGCATACGCCTCGGTTAGCCTGAATTACACTTTTTTCTTACAGGCATACGCCTCGGTTAGCCTGAATTATTATTTTTCGGTCAAGTCCTTTTTTGTGTGTAAATTACCTTTAGGTCCCATTTGGCGTTATGCCGCCAATAGTTTTAGTTGTTCTTCGGCTATTTCCTTAAGCTGAGGAATGCAATCATCTATGGATTGG
>Ga0129307_1000913_pt1 | contig 38517 bp, 30 predicted proteins | sample P1105metagenome_FD_94437 | JGI IMG/M metagenome (GOLD analysis project Ga0129307, IMG submission 94437) | Capybara group fecal microbial communities from Wisconsin, USA - P1105 metagenome | ecosystem: Host-associated > Mammals > Digestive system > Large intestine > Fecal | place: USA: Wisconsin...
CGCTGTCGATGTCGTGTTCAACCCCGAAACGACGGAATGGATTCCGAGTTACGATGGCCGTAGCGAAGAACCGGTCACGCTCCCGGTCAAGTTCCCGCTGCTTTTGGCACAGGGCGTCGATGGTATCGCCGTCGGTCTCTCGACTTCCATCCTCCCCCACAACTTCCGTGAGCTCTGCGAGGCTAGCATCGCCTGCCTGCGCGGCAAGAAGTTTACGCTTTACCCGGACTTTTTCACGGGCGGCATCATCGACGTGTCGGACTACAACGACGGTCAACGCGGGGGCAAGGTCAAGGTCCGCGCGAAGATTGAAAAGGTCGATAACAAGACGCTCGCGATTCGCGAAATCCCGTACGGCACCACGACGGTGAGCCTTATCGAAAGCATCGTGAAGGCAAACGACAAGGGCAAAATCAAGATCAAGCACGTGGATGACAACACGAGCCAGGGCGTCGAAATTCTCGTGCACTTGCAGCCGGGGACGGACCCGCAGGTGGCCATCGATGCGCTTTACGCCTTCACGGACTGCGAAAAGTCGCTTTCTCCGTGCACTTGCGTCATTATCGACAAGCACCCGAAATTTGTCGGTGTTTCTGATATCTTGAAGCTCAACACGGAACATACCGTGAAGCTTTTGGAATGGGAACTGGCCAACGAGCTCAAGCACCTCGAAGACAAGTGGCACATGACCACGCTCGAGAAAATCTTCATCGAGAAGGAAGTTTACGAGGTCATCAAGAAGGCGAAGGACCGTGAACAAATTATCAGCCTCGTTCGCGAAGGGCTTACGCCTTACCTCAAGCGTTTGCACCGCAAAGAGGTTACAGACGAAGAAATTGGCAAACTCATTGAAATTCCGATTCGCCGTATAAGCCATTACGACCGCGAAAAGGCAGACCAGCTCTTGAAGGAGCTCGAAGAGAGCATCGCGACCTGCAAGTACAATCAGGAACACATTATCGATTACGCCGTGAACCACTTCAAGAACATCTTGAAGAAGTACGGCGAAGGCAAGGAACGCCGCACGCAGATTGCCGAATTCGGTAAGGTGAACGCCGTGCACGTGGCTCTTGCAAACCAGAAACTTTACGTGAACCGCAAGGAAGGTTTCGTAGGCACGGGCATGAAGAAGGAAGAATACCTCTTCGACGTGTCGGAATACGATGACCTGATTGTGTTCAAGGCCGACGGCAGCTTCAAGGTCGTGAAGGTCAGCGACAAGGACTTTGTCGGAAAAGACATTATCTTGGTCGAAAAGTTCAACAAGGACGATGAACGCCATATTTATAACGTCATTCACCAGGACGGCAAGGACGGCTACGCTTACATCAAGCGTTTCAACGTCGGCGGCGTGACTCGCGACAAGGATTACTACATGGGCAAGAACAAGCCCGGTAGCAAGATTCTTTACATGTCGAGCAACATGAACGGCGAAGCCGAAGTTGTCGAAGTCATCTTGAAACCGCGTCCGCGTATCAAGCTGAATTTTGAAGTGGACTTTAGCGAAGTCGAAGTCAAGGGCCGTGGAGCCATTGGCAATATCGTTTCGAAGTACCCGATTAAGACGGTCAAGAGACTCCGCAAGGGCGTTTCGACGCTTGGTGCAAGAGTGCTTTACTTCGATGCTCCGAGCGGCATCGTCTCGACTCAGAAGAAGGGCGATTGCCTCGGTGAATTTGGCGAAAACGACAAACTCTTGATTATCAAGCAAGACGGTAGCGCCCGCGTGCACAACATGGCAGACCCGATTCTCGTGGGTTCGAACATCAAGTATCTGCACAAGTACGACCCCGCACAGGTCTTTACGGTGCTCTACTTCGAAGGCTCGAATTTCAACTACATGGTCAAGCGTTTCAACCTCGAAGGTTGCCCGATGACGACGGAATTCAGCGTGGTCTCCGATCACAAGGACACGAAGCTCATCGAACTCTTCGCAACGGATGACGCTCGCGAACTGATGGAATACCAGGTCGGTCGCGAAGTCCAGAAGGAAGAACTCGACTTGACGGAAATTGCGGAAGTCAAGGGCTACAAGGCTCTCGGCAGCAAGTTTACCGCCAAGAAGATCAAGCGCGTGAGCCGCATTTCGCCGGCGGACCCGTTCAGCGACGGGAGCGGTGAAAGCGACAGCGAACTCGAAGAACCGAGCTTGTTCTAAGAAGGACGCAGGAATGGTGACCCCGGAATAAATCCGGGGTGACAATGCAATTAGGCAATCTTTTGTTGAATGTCATGCCGCACTTGTTGCGGCATCGCCTTTTTACAGAATATCTCTGTTAAGTAATTCGCCGTGGCTGAGTTCGAGGCGGCGGAAGGGGCTGTTCAGATAAAAGTCCGGGTTATGCGTTGCCATGAGAATGGTCGTTCCACGGGCATTGATTTCCTTGAAAATGCAAAAGACTTCTTCAGCGTTTTTCGGGTCCAAGTTACCGGTCGGTTCGTCCGCCAAAAGCAAGTACGGGTTGTGCACCATCGCACGGGCAATCGCCACGCGTTGTTGCTCACCACCCGAAAGCGTGTAAGGCATCGCAAAGCGCTTTTGCGTAATTCCCACAAGTGCTAACGCGTCAAATACGGCAGAGTTAATCTTGTTGCTCGGAGTCCCTACAATGCGAAGCGCGAGCGCCACGTTTTCAAAAACGTTCCGGTCCGGCAAAAGCTTAAAGTCCTGAAAAATAATTCCCATCTTACGACGGAGCGCCTGGATTCTATCGTCCGGAGTGTTCTTGCTATCGTACAAAACGTTGTCCGAAAACTTGACCATCACCTGGCCACCGCGTTCATCGTCCGGGCGTTCGTCCATATAAATGAGTTTGAGCACCGTCGATTTTCCGGCACCGGAATGCCCCGTCAAAAAAACAAACTCGCCTTTGTTTATACGGAACGTGACGTTGTTCAACGCCTTCCAGTTGGCTTCGTAAGATTTCGTGACGTGGGTGAAATGAATCATATTATTCCGTCATTCTGATTTCGACGAGAACTTCCTTACGCCACTTCTTGATAAGCTTTTCAAGCTTTTCGTTTTCGAGGTGCGTCGCCGCCATCATTTCAATCTTGCCGTAGTCTTCTTCGAGCGTGAGTTCACGGACTTGGCGGGAATCGTCCAAACGGAACAAGTGATAAGCGCCGTCAATCATGACCGGTTCAGAAATTTCACCGACATTCAAGTTTGCGACAGGATCGACATAAGCGGGTTCCATTTCGTTTCGTTGGAACCATCCGAGCAAGCCACCCTGGAAATTGCTGGACTTGTCTTCGCTATACTTTTTGGCGGCATTCGCAAATTCTTCCTTTGTCTTAATCGTCTTGCGGAGAGAATCGGCAAGCGCGACAACAGCAGCTGTATCCTTTGCGGTCGGAATCGTGCGCAAGAGAATTTGCGCAGAACGAACACCGTCTTCTTTACGGCCAAGCACGCGTGCAATGTGCCAGCCCAAATCTGTCTTGACCGGAGTCGAAGCATAGTGGCCATTCTTCAAGTGTTCAATCGCCTTTTCAAAAGCAGGATCCAAGAGACCACGCTTAAAGTAACCGAGGTCGCCGCCCTTTGCCGCAGAGCTGTCCTGCGAGTGGTTCTTCGCCAAAAGTTCAAATTTGATGCCGAGGTTCAAGCTATCAATCAACATTTCCGCCACGTGCTTCACGGAATCGACAATCGCTGTATCCGGCTTGACTGGAATCTGGATGTGGCTCAGCAACACGCAATTGAACTGGCGCGGGAGCGAATCCTTGTAATCCTTGTAGAACAAATCGACTTCTTTCTTGGTCGGGTGAATCGAGCCCACATGGAGCTGACGCACACGGGAAATTTCCATGTGGCTGCGGATTTGCTTGCCGAGCTGTTCACGGTACTGAATCATCGAAAGTCCAAGCTGGGCACGCACGGCCTTTTCAAGAGTCGCCATGTCAATCTTCTGGCTTGCAGCAATAGACTGGAGATGAGCTGTCACGCGCTGATCCACTTCGGATTCCGTAATCACAATCGAGTCTCGGTCGATGCGGCTGAGCAAAACCTTTTCTTCAATCATGCGGTTCAGCACAGTTTCTTTCTGCTGCTGTTCCGTCATACTTGCCGCTTCGGGCGTATCCTGGAACCTGTAAAGGTTGTTCATGAACTCCGAACGCATAATCGGCTTGCCATCCACGACAGCCGCAATGCCTTCCATCAACACAGGTTCGGCAAAGCAGGCGACAGACAGGGCAAATACAAGAGAGGCAATTCGATTACTAATCATTATTTTTCCTTTTCGCTAAGTACGTTCATCTTCGTAATTATGGGGATTCCCGTTTTCCATTCGTCCTTAAGTCGTTTCAAGACGACATTCTGATGTTCAATCCACGCATGCATCGAGACATCTTCAATAACTTCGTCGAGCGGACGCGCATCGGCGGAATCCAAACGATTTGTCACAACGGCAATCTTGGCCGCACCGTCGCAAACCTTCATCGGGGTAATGCGACCGACCACGGCACGACGAATCGAAGGAATCATGCACGGATCCGGAGTCACATCGACGCCGTCAAATTCCCTCATGCGCTTCACCAGGCGATGGTTCGGCGGAATCGATTCAAACTTGGTATTCTTGAATTCCTTGTAATACAGCACCGCAGATTTCCAGTCGGCAAACGAAAGAATAGCGCCAGAAACCGAGGTTTTACCGTTCAAATACATGTTCTGGTTTTTATGATAGAAGTCGATTTTTTCACCGTCACTCACCATCATCGTATCCAAGAATGTCTGCATATAGTAATCGGCCACAATTTTGCGCTTTGTGCGTTCAAGCATGCGAGCCAGCGTTGAATCCTTCAATGCTCCGTTTTTTACGGCCTGCTGGTAAATAAGTTCTTCATCAATCCAGTGTTGCAAAAACAGGATACGTTCGTTATCGCCCCAGGAATCCCAATCAGGGGCGTACGTGTATATCTCCGACTGGCGCAACTTGGAGTCGCCCACCGTGACAATGACGGGGTCCTTCGACTCGCAGGCAGCCAAAATCACCAAACAAGAGGCAAACAATATACGGATAAGAGATTTCATTGCGACAAATTTAGAAAATTCGCAGCCTTGAGAGTAGTTAAGGCTTTCTAGAGCCGTCCAAAACGGCCTTTCAACCTCGCCAAAGCGTCTTCTTCCACGATATCTTCGACGTCGCTACCTTTCCGCTTATATCTCAGGATTTCAAAATCTTCGAGCAAGGCCTTTGCCTGCAAGTAAAGTTCTGCAAATTCAGGGTCATCCGTTGGCATGCGGTCGATTTTTCCAAGGAGTTCACGCGCATTTTTCAATTCGTGATCCTTGAGGTAACGCGCCTTGAGATACGGGCGGAAATATTCACGAAGAACATTAGCCGAAAGTTCTGTATTTTGGATTGAATTCCTTTTTTCGCGGACAAGTTCGGCGCCATCAAGCGGGAGCTGCAAATCGAAGGTTTTGGCAACGGAGCTCAATCTTTCAAACAATGTAGATTCTTTTTGGTATGTATTGTGAATCGATACAATTACTTTATTTTGAACCAAGGATTTTCCGTTCATATTGCGCATGTTCACGCTGAATTCCTTGAGAAGGTTCCAGCATTTCACGAACGCGTCCGCTCCGATGAGTCCCGATTCGTAAGTCGCACGCACAAGCGAAAGGCGGATTTCTTCGTCTTCGCTGCGGGTATTCGCCGCAAGACTCCTGAAATCGCGAATCTTTTTGCCACGCGAGAACTCAAGCCCTGTAAAGCGGACACAGCGATTGGCATCAAGACGGTCGGCTATGAGAGACTTTGCAACCCAGATTTTAAGCGCCGTTTCAAAATTATCCGCAAAGACGCCGCCTGTTTCGAGTAAATTCAAACGGTCGGCAATGAGTTGCTTTTTCTCTTCGGTCTCGGGATGCGCGCCTTCCACTCGTTTGCGGAACGCTTGCCAAAAGCGGGATTCGTCAGACATCATCAACGCAGACTCGCCAAGTCGCCAGCCAAAACGCATGTCTTCGAGCGGGAAATCAATACCAAAAGTCACTACTGCAGGGCGAACGGCATAGAACATGCGATAAGAGCCCCATTCCGGCGATACTTCTATAGCGACCGTTCGCGCCCCTGCATCAGAAACCGCCGTCAGGCGCTCACTCTCGCCTACACCGCCAGCTTCCGCTTGGCGGCTTCGGCTCACATTATACGGTTCCGGGAAGCCGGGTTTCGAAACGACCAGATGCAACCGCAAATGATTTTCCTTATCCGGGTTCACTGTCGGAACGTCGATGCTAGCGCCGTTTGCACCAGAGCGGATTTCCTTTGTATTCGAAAGTACTTCGTAAAGCAACAAGAGCGGTGCTTTATGCGGAAAGTTGTCGAGTGCCGCAAAGAATTCATCGTCGATCGCGGTACGTTTGGCTTCCAGCGATTTTTTAACGCTCTTGGGCATTTCGCGAATCACGGATTCAATCATCCATTCGCGCCATTGCTGGATGCTCATCGCAAATTTTGCCGGAGAAATTTCAGTCAGCAAATCAAACGGCAGCGAGAGCGTGATGCCGTCGCAATCGCGAGTCGCATCAAAGACCATCTCACCCGTGACAACGCGCTCACCAATGCGGAAATGTTCGATGGAACCGCCGAGCTGTGGGACAGGGGATTTTCCACGCTTGTCAACCCCGACTTGTTCGGGGTTCCCCTTTCTTTGCCGAGAAGGCGATTCCGGGTCAGAGCCCGGAATGACGTTGCCTGCATTCGTCTTCCCAAGCGCTACATTCGTCATCCTGAGCGCAGCGAAGGATCCTGTGCGGAACCCGTCTGCATCACTTGTCCAAATTGTTCCAGTCGTGCCACCATCTAACTGATCCAGCCAATATTTCTCGTCAAATTTGAGGAACTGGTCGGTATGCTCGTGGATGTAATCCTTAAGCGTCTTGATGGAATTCACCTTACCAGCAATTCGCGTGTAGTATTCCACAAGAGTATCTTCGCTCGGAGCAAGCCCGAACTGGCGTTTACGCGCTTCGAGTGCATGGAGATTTTCGACAACGCGATCGTTGTGCGTCATGAATGGGAAGGGACGCGCCACCTCGCCCATCACCACCGCTTCGCGCCAGAAAATTTGGGCACAGTCTTCGGGATTCACGCGGGCATAATCCACGCGATGACCACGACTAATCACAAGACCGCGGAAACTCACTTCTTCGACAGCTTCGACAAATCCGCGTTCTTTGTTCCACGTCGGTTCAAACCAACGGCGCGTGCAGAACGGTTCGGCCACTTGCAAAATCCATTCCGGCTTGATTTCGGCAGCCTTCGTAAGGAACGTGCGGCTCGTCTCGCGGACTTCGGCACTGAAAAGCCATTCCACGCTTTTCGCGTACAAATCACTGCCCGGAAACACATGCGTTTCACGGCCGCTCACCAAGCGGTAGCAACCGTTTTCGATATCGCGGTGCGCAATTCCGCCCAAGAATCCAGACAAAAGCGCAATGTGCAAATTATCGCGATGGAAAGATTCGAACGGACAAACTTTATTTTCAAACTTTACTTCAAGAATGCGGCTGAACTGTTCGTACAAATCGACCCATTCACGCAAACGCAAAAAATGCATGCTATTCTTGTCGCAGAACTTGCGGAGCTTGTTCCAAGATTTTCCGTCCCAGTCCGTGCAGAACGCATTCCACATCGAAACGTAAACGAGGAAGTCGCTCTTGTGACCGCAGAATTTACGATGCAGTTGACGGATGCGGGTGCGTTCCGGTTCATCGTTCGGCACCACACGCGGATCCTGAATGCTAAGCGCCGAGCACACGATAAGCGCCGACTGCAAGACGCCCAAATCACGAGCGCGCAAAAGCACCGCCGAAAGCGCTACGTCCATCGGGAGGCGCGTCATATCGCGGCCAAGTTTTGTCACATGACCGCTAGAATTATCAGCGGTGAGTGCGCCAAGTTCAAACAACGTCTTGTAAGCACCGCGGAATGCCGAATGCGGCGGCGACTGCAAGAACGGGAAGTTTTCCATTTCGAGCCCGAGGCTGCGGAGTTGCAGCACCACGTTCGCGAGATTGCTACGGCGAATTTCAGGCTCCGTGAATTCGTCTCGCTTTTCAAAATTCTCGGGAGAGTAAAGGCGGATGCACACGCCGGGCTTCACGCGCCCCGCGCGTCCAGTGCGCTGCCGCGCACTGGCCTTCGAAATTTCTTCGACGGGAAGCCCCTGAATTCTCGCCTGCGCATTGTAGCGCGAGATTCGGGCCATACCCGTATCGACAACATAAGCAATTCCCGGAATCGTAAGCGATGTTTCAGCAATGTTCGTCGCCAAGACCACTCGCGTCTTGCCCGTGTGCTTGAAAATGCGGCGCTGCTCGTCAGGACTCATGCGCCCGTAAAGCGGGAGCACATCAAAAGTCGCAGCATCTAGTTCGTGCGCAAGTTCGCCCGCCAAGTCCTGAATGTCGCGTTCCGTCGGTAAAAAGCAAAGCAAGTGGTCGCGGTGCTGCGTTTCCAAATCGAGAATCGCATCACGAGCCTCTTCAATCAACCCCGAATCGCCCTTGCCCGAGATATCACGACCGAAACCTCTCTCGTCTCTCGTCTGTAGGGCTCCGCCCGTTCTCGTATCTGAGAAATAATACTCCACATCAACAGGGTACGTGCGGCCTTCGGCCTCCATCACGCAACTGTTGTCGTAAAATTCTTCAAAAAGTTTTGCATCCAACGTTGCCGATGCGACAATCAACTTGAAATTCGGACGACGAGAAAGTACAGTCTTGAAAATGCCGAGCAAGATATCGATGTTCAACGAGCGTTCATGCGCTTCGTCAATCATGATGGCATTGTACTGCCGGAACAAGCGGTCCTTGCGGAACTCCTGCAACAAGATACCGTCCGTCATCACCTTGATGGGGGCTTCATTTGTACCTTGTTCCCAAAAACGAATTTTCGTCGAGACAAACTCCTCGTCCTTGAGTTCTTCGCGCAAGCGGTCCGCAATGGAAATCGCCGCCAAACGCCGAGGCTCGGTAACGCCAATCTTAAACTTGACTGGATCCTTCGACTTCGAACCTGACGGTTCTTCGCTCAGGATGACACTGCTATCGTCTCGCGTTTTACCAACAAACCATTCCAACAGAAATTTCGGCAGCTGCGTAGACTTACCAGAACCCGTATCGGCCTTGACGATGATAACTTGATGTTTTTCTAAAAGTTCAAAAAACTCCTCCCGATGTTCAACAACGGGAAGCTCAGGGTATTCAATCTTTAAATCAGACAATAACATTCTAGGTATGAGTTCGCAGCTACGCTGCTTTCAGGTATGAGCTATGGGGTCGTGCCTTCGGCACTTTGAGGTATGGGGAATGGGCTTAATGTAACAAGAAAAGTCCAACGCAATTTCAAAGGAGCTTTTGCTCCGTGCCCATAGCCCAAAGCAACTGTAGGGAGCGTGCTCATTCCTTAATATGCCCGCATTTGTCGCAGGTGAGTTTGTAGCTGTTATCAGGGTCAACCACCATCACGCCGTCGCATTCCGGCACTTCGCACGGGAGTTCCCCCGGCATCACTTCTCTGTAAGTCTTTTTTTCTTCCATAATGCACCGAATATAGAAATTCGCCACCCCGCCGCTTTCTACAATATCTATTTTTCGAACATGGAAAACGCAAAGACCGTCAAACAATCGCAAGTAGAAACCCGCGACATCGTCCACCCCTCCGACGTAAACGCCTACAATTTCGTATTCGGCGGACACATGATGTCGCTCCTCGACAAAGCCGCCTGCATCGCCGCCTACACGCATGCAAGGCGCAGAGTCACGACGATTTCCATCGACAATGTACGCTTTTTCAAGCCGGCAACCGTCGGCACGATTCTCACGATTAAAGCCTCCGTGAACCGCGTGTTCAACACTTCATTAGAAGTCGGTCTCAAAGTCGTAGGAGTCCACCCGCAAGAGTCTTGGCAGCCCGAAGTCATCTGCCATGCGTATATGACGTTTGTCGCCCTCGATGAAAACGGAAAGCCCACCCCCATTCCCTCCATCATCCCCGAAACCGAAGATGAAATTCGCCGTTTCGAAGAAGCCGAAATCCGCCGCGAAGCACGGAAAAAACTCGCAGAACAGCTATCAAGCAAGTAAAAGTCAATTTTTTGACCCGATTTTATCCACCCGTACCTATAAAAAGACGATAAGCCGCATTTTATAGGTACGATTCAGAGAAAATAGCCCTCCAGCTCTAGTTTACAGCAAAATAAGAAGCAAAAAAAGCTTAAAATATATGGCCTTTTTCACTAAACTTTAGCGTTTTTAAGCATAAACAAACTAACAAAGTACCTATAAAAAAGACTTTTTCCCAATTTTATAGGTACACAAGTTCAAAAACAACGAGAACAATACCTATAAAAAACACATTATTTCAGCTTTATAGGTACCCAGTACGAAAAAACACCACAGCGAGCAGCCATAAGACACATCGCGAAGCAACCACATCTTTCTACTCTAGTCACCGTCATTCCGAACATAGCAAAGTTGTTACTTTTTATTCCAATTCAAGACATAACTGGATCCTTCGGGGGAATCCCCTCAGGATGACAAAAGAGCATCACCCGTTCACTCGTCTGCATCTATCGTCTTTAGTCAGTACCCTCTCGTCTAGTAATAAACACTGGTTACACTTGAAAACATTTTCATGAAAAAGACCCTTTGAGGCCGTTTTCAACGTTTCTAATTTTTTGACAAATGCAACAGGTGCAAGTCAAAGACCGTTCGCTCATCAGCCTCTCGTGGCCGCTCATCCTCACGTTCGCCGTGGGCATGATCCAGCCCATGATGGACAGTTGGTTCCTTTCGCGCACTTCCGAAACCGCAGCCGCGGGCGTCGGCGCCATGCTCCCGATTCTCGGTGCGCTTTTTACCGCACTCCACGCATTCGCGCAATCCGGCGCGAGCATCGTCTCGCAGTACATCGGCGCAAAGCAGAACAGCCATGCCAACAGCACGCAGACCATGGTCCTCTTCGGGAGCATATTGCTCGGAGTGGCACTCACGCTCATCGTTTATCCGCTTTCGGGGCAAATTCCCCGCTGGATGGGACTCACCGATGAACCCGCAAAATACGCCATGCAATTTTTGAGCGTAGTCTCGTTCGGGTTCGCCTTTCGCGCACTGCAAACCATCCTCACAGCTCTCATCGCAACCCACGGCCTTACCGTCTGGAATCTCGTCGGCAATACGCTCACCATCGCATCGAACGCAGCCTTGAACGTCGTGTTCCTCGAAGGATATTTTGGGCTCCCCAAGATGGGCGTTTACGGAGTGGCCCTCGCCACCGCACTCTCGTGGCTCATTTCTGCGATCATTCTCTGGCTCGTACTCAAGTTCAAAGTACACCACCACAGCAAAGTTCGCGACTGGAAACGCTCCCGCGTTCTCTTGCCCGACTGGATTCGCATCGGCCTCCCTGCCGCCGCAGAACCCATTAGCTTCCAGCTTTTCCAGGTGTTCATCACCGCAATGGTCGTCTATGTGGGCACCACGGCAATGACCGCCCGCGTGTTTGCGGGTAACTTCGCCGCACTCTCCGTCATTCTCGGAGTCGGCCTCGGCAGCGGAAACCAAATTCTCGTTGCCCACCTCGTCGGCGCACACGATTACGACAAGGCAAACCGTCGCGTTCACCAGACACTCGCCGTCGGCATCATCAGCGGACTTTTGCTCTCGATTATCATCGCGCTTCTCGGTGAACACTTGCTGAGACTTTACACAGACAATCCCGAAGTGCTCAAACTCGGCAGAATCTGCCTCTGGTGCGACGTGGCCGTACAGCCCTTCAAGGCAGTAAACTTTATCGTCACCACATCGCTCCGTGCCGCAGGCGATTCCAAATTTCCGGCACTCGTCGGTAGCGGCATGATGTGGACACTCGGCCTTGCAACTTCGCTCATCCTCGCGTTTGTCGTTGGACTCGGACTCCCTGGACTTTGGCTCGGCATGGCCGCCGACGAATTTTACCGCTCGTTCGCAAACATTTGGCGCTGGAAGAGCGGCCGCTGGAAAAGTAAAGCCGTGGTTTAAAAAGCAAAAAGTCCGACGAAAAAGCCGGACTTCATTAATCAAAGAACTTCGTCAATTTACGATTTGCCAAGTGCAGCCTTGATGGCAAGAACATCAGCTTCAGAAAGTTCGGTGAAATCAGTAATTTCTTCAATAGGCTTGTTTTTCAGCAGCATTTTTTCCGCAATTTCGCGATTTCTTTGATTGCGACCTTGACGCAAACCTGTATCAACAGCCGCTTTATGGATAGCGTACTCGTCCCATTTGGCTTTCTGTGCTTCGTCAATCATTTTCTGTTCCTCTTTCGATAATTTAGCCAATTTCGCTGTCGAAAACAAGAGCGCGAACACCGAATTCGCATACTGCTTGGGCATCTGCGTCATATTTTTCATGTTCTTGAGGGCGTAAAGCCCCTTGTCAAGTGTCGTTTCCAGTTCATCTAAAGGCTTATTGAACTTCGGCAATTCCACGAATGCAAAATTGAGCGTATTGCTGATGCTAGCGCCGTTGACTTCGCGAAGCTTTGCACGGCGAATGTAGCGGTCGTCGGCAAACACATTGAATTCCATGAACACGACCGTAACGACAGGGCTCAATTCGTAATTGTACTTTTGTCCGCGTTCGCCTTGCGCGATAATCGTCTGCGAGGCGTAATAAATCGCACGATTGACAATATTTTCCTGAAAAAGAATCTGCACCTCGATAATGAACCGTCGCCGCTCAGAATCGATGCAATGTAAGTCAAATATAGAAGTCCGATTTTCATTCGAGCCGTCGCTGTATTCCTTGTTACGGGACTGCACATCGACAATCGGCGACGCGATTTCGCCTTCAAGTACAGCGTTCAAAAGCGCAATCAGACAGACTTTGTTCTGCGTGTCAGGATTGAACGCCTTCTTGAAAGTCCTATCAAGAAGAAGATCCGCAAAGACTCCAGCCCCTTTGTATTCTTCGAAAGTTTTGGCCTCACCAATCATTTCGCCGTGGCCATTCTTTATTTCAGCCGCGTTATTATTGTTTTCCATAATTATCCGTTGTTAAACACCCGATGATGTCGGGCCCATAGACAGAAAACGCTCCCATCCATTATATTAACACGCTTTTTTAAGCGATTTGTCCTGTAAAATTTTCAGTAAATTTTTTTACAATCAACAGTACTAAATGCAAAAAGTCCGGCGTGAAAGCCGGACAATTTTTCTATTGACTAATGACTATTAATCAATAACAAAAATCAGTTTTTGACGCAACGGACAGAGTATCCACTCGTTTTATTGCTACCACTATTACTAATGCGCATAGCGTCACCAATGGCAAATAAGCCCACTGAATAAGCTTTGTCTTGTTCGTCTTCTGTCGCACTCCAAAAGCCACTCATAGTGGTTGCAAACGTGACTACATTAGGCTGCTTATAGCCGGCCGGCAGGGCAGAAAATCCAACAGCATCAATGCCGTTCGCTCCAGTCTCAGGTGTCCAGCCAGTCTGAGCCTTAAGAATTTTTCCAGCAACATCCTCACCTCCGACCAGATTAAGCAAAACAGACCATTCGTCATTATTAGGCAAATGCCAATCATCCGGGCAAACTTTGATTGCGGTTTCCCATACATACAAACGTCCTATTCTAACGCTATCTACAGCCTTATTGATAGAAGTCCAAATTGGGCCAGAGTAAGCATCAGGCTCACTGCCATCGGTATAATCCAAATTCTGGGCAATCCACCACTGATCACCGATCTTTACCGTTTTGTATTTTTTGCCGTCGCGGTCGTCCACCAACTCGCCATATTCGCAGTTGTCTTCCGTTTCTGTTTTGCAGCCTATTTGCGAACTAGACGAAGATTTCGCTGAACTACTACTTGACTTGACGTTGGAAGATGATTTCGTCGAACTGCTACTCGTCATGGCGACCTCAGAGCCGCCATCTTTCTTGCTGCTGCTGGATCCTATCGCTTCGCTCCAGGATGACAGTGAAGAATCATCGTCATTCGAGGAAGTACTGCAGTCGTCACCACAAGCGACAAGCATCAAAAATACGCAAAAACATGCGCAAAAACGCAACCTCATTCCAAGAGACATAAACACTCCAATTTATGAGGATAAAATAGAAAAAATAGATGTAAATAGACTGACTATAGAGAAAAACTATTAGGTATGAGCACGGGTCTTACGACCCTTTGGGATATGAGGTATGGGCAATTGCTCAAAAGAGCTTTTACACTTACCCCATAGCCCAAAGCGAAGCGACCCCAAAGACACGCAGTGCCGACCCCATCCCCAAAAATTTCTACATTTGGCGCATGCCGTTCTACTCCGACGAAATCATCCAAGAACTCAAGAACCAAGCGGATATCGCTTTGGTCATTCAGCAGTTCTTGCCGCTCAAAAAAAGCGGAAACAATCGATACGTCGGCGTTTGCCCTTTCCACGATGACCACTCGCCCTCCATGACGGTGAATTCCACGCTGGGCATTTACAAGTGCTTTGCATGCGGTGCTGGTGGCGATGTTTTCAAGTTCATCCAGAATCATGAAAAATTGGACTTCAAGGGCGCTGTAGAATGGGTCGCCAACTTTGTAGGTTATGCGCTCCCGAACCTCGGCAACAACGTCAACACGGAAGCGCTTGAAGAGCGCACGATGGTCCGCAAGTTGAACGAACTTGCCTGCGCCTGGTTCGAAGAACAGCTCACGTTAAGCCCCAAGGCTTTGGAGTATTTAAACAAGCGACACGTCTCGCCCGAGACTCGCAAGCAGTTCCACATCGGCTATGCTCCGACGGGACGCGAAGGTTTTATCGGTTACGCCGCACGCAACGGTTTTTCGCCGCGCGACTGCGTCAAGGCAGGGCTCGCCGTCGAGAAAGAAAACGGCGGTATCGCAGACAAGTTCCGCGATCGTTTGATGATTGCCATCCAGAACCTCTCGGGAGTCGTTGTCGCCTTTGGCGGTCGTGACTTGAGCGACCCCGCCTCGCACAACGGAATAAAGCTTGCCAAATACATGAACAGCCCGGAGACGGCGCTTTACAGCAAGCGCGACATTCTCTTCGGATTGAATCACAGCCGAAACGCCATCATGAAGGAGAATGCGGTCATTATCGTCGAAGGATATTTTGACCTCATCAGCCTTTACCAAAGCGGCGTGCAGAACGTCGTGGCCGCCTCGGGTACAGCGCTTACGGAAAATCACGCAAGCATTCTCGCCCGCTACGCAAAGACCGCTTACCTTGTATTTGATGGAGACGCTGCCGGGCAAAACGCCACGCGCCGCAGTCTCGAAATCGTACTCCCTAAAGGCCTTTCGCCAAAAGTTTTTGCGCTTTCGCGACCGGATGGCACCAAGATTGACCCGGACAACTTCGTGAACGAACAAGGCCCGGACGCCTTCAGGAAAGCGCTCCGCACCGCCGAAGACTGGGTCAGCTATCTCGGACGCACAATGCCGAATAACAGTCCCGAAGACCGAGCCGCATTCATCACGCAAGCAAAGACGCTCATCAAGAGCATCGAAAATCCGGAACTTCGCAATCAATATTTGAAGCTTGTTTCCGAGCGTTACAGCACCACGCGTTCGCTCGCAGGCATCAAAGTTGCACACCCAAAACGCGAAAAGGCGCCGGCAGCAGCCGAACAGCCCGCAGCGCCGCAAGTGAGCGTCCCGTGGGAATTGCTCTCGCCGATTGAAGTGCGTTTTGCAAACCTGCTATTTAGAAACCCCACGCTTCTCGACCGCGCCGCAGAATATTTCGACATGGACTTTGCCGCAAGCGGAATCCAGATTTTCGATTCTCCGCTCATCGATGAATTTATCCAGTCGATTCTCGCGCAATACGCAGAGACGGGCGCATTCTCGCCGAGAGTCCTGTACGAATCGCTTTCACCGCAATTGCAACTTTTCTTGGAACAACTCCCCGACGAGACGTGGAAAACGCCAAACGAAATTCTCGAATTTTACGACACGTTAGCCGTGCTCACGCTAAACCTGTGCGACCGTTACAAGAAACTCATCCCGCTTGAATCCGAAGCGGGCATGCGTCTCCGTATGCAGTTGAACAAGTTCACGCAGGGCATCCAAACGATTTCCAAGAAGCGCAAGATTTCGGCCATTACGCCGGACGTTTTCGCCGAGCAGATTATCCAGAGCAAAGCGCCGCTCATTGACCTTTACACATCAATTAACGAGCTTGCGATGAACGGCCCGCAAGCCGCGCAGTTTAATAACGCACAGCCGGCGCCGTCCGCAATTCCGCAAGCAGAAATGCCCCCGGAGATGGAAGCGCCACCATTCGATGGCGACGAACAATTTGCAGCAAGCGAACCACCCGAAGAACCGCCATACGACCCGAACGAAGACGAACCCTACGTCCCTGATGACGAGCCTTACGTTCCTGACGATGATTTTGGAGCAAGCGACGACTTTGGCTAACGCCCACTAGATTTTAAAATTAAAGAGGAAATATGTTATCCATCAAGAACCTTAAAGCAAGTATCGAAGACGGCACCCAAATCCTGAAAGGGATCAATCTCGAGGTCAAGCCGGGAGAAGTCCACGCCATCATGGGTCCAAACGGTTCCGGCAAAAGCACGCTCTCCAAAGTGATTGCAGGGCACCCCGCTTACCATGTCGATGGCGGTTCCGTCGAACTCGACGGCAAGAACTTGCTCGAGATGGAAATCAACGAACGCGCCAACTCCGGCCTCTTTATCAGCACGCAGTACCCGACCGAAATTCCGGGCGTGAACAACGTCGAATTCTTGAAGATGGCACTCAACAGCAAGCGCGCTTTCCTCGGCCAGCCCGAAATGAGCGACGAAGATTTCAAGAAGCTCTGCGAAGAAAAGATGAACTTGCTCGAAATGGACGAACGCTATCGTGAACGCGGCGTGAACGACGGCATGAGCGGTGGCGAAAAGAAGCGCAACGAAATCCTCCAGATGGCCATTCTCGATCCGAAGGTGAGTTTCCTCGACGAAACGGACTCCGGTCTCGATATTGACGCCCTCCGCATCGTCGCAAACGGCATCAATCACATCATGTCGCCCGAAAAGGCAGTCATCCTCGTGACGCATTACCAGCGCCTTTTGGACTACATCAAGCCCACTTACGTCCACGTGCTCCGTCACGGCAAAATCATCTTGAGCGGTGGCCCGGAACTCGCCCTCAAGCTCGAAGACCAAGGTTACGACTGGATTGAGGAAGCCTAATGAGCACTGCAACATCTAAATTTATACAGAGTTTGCCGAACGCAGAGCAAGCAATCGCTCGCCTCCGCGAACTCGGCATGCCCCGTCGCAACAACGAACTTTGGTCGTTCTTCCCGGTCGCAAAAATACCGACTCCAGAATTTATGGGCACGGATTTTGCGACATCTCCCGCAGCAAACCCAGCGGCACCCCCCACGACAGCCCCGGCGCATTCCTCAAGCGACGAAGCAGTCCAAAAAGAAACCGACTTCGCCGCCCTCCTCCCCATCGCCAACCTTGCCCGCCCCATGATTCGCGAAATCGCAGACGGCGCCGACGAAATGGCGATGCTCAAGTGCAACAACGATTTCGGGCACACCGTCCTTGAAATCGGCAAAAACGCCAAGGTGAGCCTCGAAATTCTCGACAACAAGGTCACGCACGACATTGCCGCCGAACGCTTCGACATCAACGTCGGCGAAAATGCAGACGTCGAAATTTTCTTTGCAAACCCAGCCTGCGATTTGCCACTCCGCTTTAGGCACTTCAACATCAACCAAGCCGCAGACGCCAACGTCCGTTTTTCGAGCATCTGCAAGGATACCGCAATTGGCCGCGTGAGCGTTGAATGCCACCTCAAAGGCGAAGGCGCAAACTTCGATTACCGCAGCCTCCACGTTCTCGATGGCGAAGCTTCGCAGCACAGCCGCCTCACAATTTACCACGAAGCACCGCGCACCACAAGCACCCAGCTTGCGCGCAACTTGCTTTCTGGTTCTGCACGCGTGAGCTACGACGGAAGCGTCATCGTTGGTTACGACTGCACGGGCGTCAACTCCAGCCAGCTCGTGAACACCATCCTCATGAGCGAAGATGCAAGCGTCTCCGTGAAGCCGGTCCTCAAAATCTACCATGACGACGTGGAATGCACGCACGGCAACACCGTCGGCGAACTCGACGCGGAACAGATGTTCTACCTCGTGAGCCGCGGCATCCCGAAAAAGGCTGCCCAGGAAATGCTCATGCGCTCGTTCGCACAAGAGACGTTCCTGCCGCTCCCCGACAGCCCCGCGAAAAAACGACTGATGAGTTCGCTCTAAGAACGCTATTCAAAATATCACAGGATCCCCTCCGCGTTGCTCCGAAGGTGACGGGATCGGAATAACATTTAAAAGGCGGCTGCGGTCGCCTTTTTCTTTGGTATTCCCCTATAAAATGTAAATTTTTGTAATAAAATATTATGTTTTAAATAAAAAAGATATATTTATGCACAACTTAAAAATAGGAGTCCGTATGCGTGCTACTAAAATAGGTGCTGTTCTTTCCTTTTTCTTGAGCTTTATTCTTACTTCTTGCTGGCCTACCGATTCTGATTCTAATTCCAGTTCAAATAACTGTAATTTTGCCGAAACGAACAATGAATGGGTTTATACAACGTCCAGTAATTACGAAGACGGAACCACTGAGTCCGATGTCAAAGTCACAGTAACGGATACTGGAGCCGTAGAACATTACAAATCAGTTAAGCGCGGCTCATCATTTCATACAGGGTGCGATAACGTCATGCCATCTGTGATGGGTACTGAAGAAAATCCCCGAACAACAACTAATGACAAGTTTACAAGTACATATTACTGCAAAGACGGTGCATACTATTCTGAATCTGACTTTTACATCAATTTTAAAGACGAAAGTAGCCAATACAAGTCCCGCAAGGAATTGTTCGATAGCCATATGAAATCATGCAAGGCCGCCGGTAAATATTACAGCAGTGGCCCAATCTAAGCAAACCGTCCAATTTCAAAAGCTTTAACCAAAAGGAAATCCGCCGGATCGCTCCGACGGATTTTTTAGCATTGCTGTGAATTCTCTCATTACCACTCGTTAACCCAAAATGTAGCTTCAGCTACCGGCAACTCACTAGCAATGTTCCTACTCCAACACACCCAAAGGGCCAAGGGTTCTTCGATTACTCCTTCTTTGTCAAAGGGAGAACCACTGACACTCTAAATGTATGCGATTATTTAAGGAATGTGAAAAAAAATTTTCAAATTCAATATCCAATTCGGAATAGTGCAAAATGGTTTGTTCCATTTTCAAAAACAAAAAAGCCCCGCTTCTGCGGAGCGTCTGCAAATCACGAGCACGCAACGACTTACATTATATTCAAAAGGAACAAAAGCGCGCAGCCGCTAAACGCTACGACAAAATTCACCACGAACCCTTCAAAGGATGTTCGTTTCGGATCGTCTTCCGAAATATGGTTTTCGTCCCAATAACCCATTCTCTTCTCGTTATCTGTAGAGTTTAATTCCATCTACATTTTTTAATTTAATAAATTTTTTTGAAAAGCCAAAGTTATTTTAAAATATTCTGTATGTGCAAACAAAACAATTTGATTCAGGTCACCTAAATAATTTGTACGAAACAGTCTGCTTCTTACAACCTTATTATTTTCCACAAAAAAGTGGAACAAATCACCCTAATTTTTGCTTTCTTCAATTTTCTTGATGGGTTCGTCCATCATGCGCTCGGCGATAACTTCCGGAGTTTCCTCGGCAATCGCAGCGTTCGATTCTTCCGGCATCCACGGCTTGTCGAGGCTCTTTTCCCAAGACACCGTCGGAGCCTGGACTTCTTCGTGAGAGGCATCCACAATCGGGAGGCCAAGGAGTTCGCGGGCGCGGTTGAGAGCGGCATCAATGTTACCGAGGGCGTTCTCTTCGCCAAGCTGGGCAAGCACACCGGCACGGGTCAAAGCCACCACCGGCTGGGCATGCACACCACTCAATAAGAGCTGCGTCCCTTCGCTCTTGCAACGCTTGAGCAAGTCTTCAATCATGTTGATACCGGCAGCATCAATACTAGAAACGCTACGCATGCGCAAAATCAAAATCTTCGGCTTTTCGGAGATGCGGTTCATCGTTTCCTTGAACTTATCCACCGCACCAAAGAAGAGCGAACCGGCAAGTTCATAGACAAGCACGCCCTTCGGCACCTGGCGACCCAGACTGTTGCGACCGGCTTCGTCATCGTCATCCTTCAAGGCGGAAGAAACAGCTTCGACTTCGGCGACATCGCTCATGCGCTTGATGAACAGCACAGCAGCGAGGAGCACGCCCACTTCGATAGCGACCGTAAGGTCAATAATCACCGTGAGGAAGAATGCGACAAGCATCACAGTCACATCGCTTTTGGGGGCCTTGAACATCTTGATGACGCTGCGGTAACCGCACATATTGAAAGCGACCTGGAAAAGCACGGCAGCGAGAGCGGCCATCGGGATCATTTCGGCATACTTGCCTAGCACGAGCATAATCAAGAGCAAAACGACGGCATGAACAAGGCCAGAAATCGGGCTCACGGCACCGTTACGGATGTTCGTTGCGGTACGGGCAATAGCACCCGTCGCCGGGATACCGCCAAAAATCGGGCTCAAGATGTTAGCGACACCCTGACCGAAAAGTTCCGTATTGGAGCGGTGCTTGGTACTCGTCATACCGTCGGCCACCACCGCAGAAAGGAGCGATTCGATGGCACCGAGCATGGCAATCGTCAAAGCCGGCTGGAACACCTTCTGCATCATTTCGAGGCTGATATTCGGGAGATGCGGTACCGGGAAACCGCTCGGGATGTGGTTTTTCATGCCAATCGTCACCACGCCGTGACCATTCACCGGATCGTCCCAGCCAAGGACCTTCACCATCACCGTCGCAACGATAATCGCAATGAGGGAACCCGGAACCTTCGTAGTAATCTTCGGCCACAAAATGCAAACCGCGAGAGCGACAACGCCCACAATCACGGAATAGACGTTCATGGAACCAAAAGAAGAAACATAAAGCTTGATTTTGCCCACGGCATCAGCCGGGTCGGCGCCCGCAAACGTAAGACCGAAGAAGTTCGGCACCTGGCCAAGCGCAATAATAATAGCGATACCCGCCGTAAAACCGACCGTCACCGGATACGGAATGAACTTGATAATCGCACCGAACTTTGCCAAACCGAAAATGACGAGGAAAATACCGGCCAAAAGCGTTGCCGAAGCAAGGCCGTCGTAGCCGTACTGCGACACAATACCATAAACGATAACAATGAAAGCACCCGTCGGGCCGCCAATCTGGAAGCGGGAACCACCCAACAATGAAATGATGAAACCCGCGATAATGGCCGTGTAGAGGCCCTGTTCCGGACCCACGCCGGATGCAATCGCAAACGCAATCGCCAAAGGAAGAGCTAAAATGCCGACAATCAAGCCCGACATCAAATCGCTAGTAAAATCCTTGCGCGTATAGCCACGCTTGAAGCTACGAACGATTTCCGGGGTAATGGTCGAGACGACGCCTGTCAAATACTGCTTGACGGATTCTTTGGCGTGAATATCGGACATTTAGGGTCTCCATATATAAAATCGAGACCCAAATTTAGGAATTTACTTCAATTTCGTTAAGGGGAGTAAGAATATTTTATAAAATATTTTTTACAGCAATCCCTTCTTTGCAGATCTCATCAAGTTCTTGACCTGCCTCTTGTCCATCGGAGCGACGTTCGTATCTTCGAAGCGCTTGGAGCGCGGGGCGCAGTCTTCGCAGAGGTGTTTCACCACCGTGCCAAAGCTTGCGGCACCATCGGACATGGACATTTCCTTGGAGCGATAAGAGCGCAACAGTGCTTCCTTGTGGCACTTGTCGCAGATTCCCATCTTGGGGGCGGCCGGTTCGCGAGGCGAAACCCGTTTTTTCCGATCCTTTTCGGAATCAATGGAGAAAGCACGGCTCATGGCCGCGTTTTTACTAGCAAAACGATTGTCAAAAAGACCCATATTTATATCTCCTTTAAATCTTTTACGAGTTTATCCTGCAAATACAAGGCCAAAAGCATGCAGCAAAGCGACGTCGGTTCGCCATTTTCCATGAAAAGACTCCGACCGAACTTGCCGCGCTCCATCTGCTTTTCCTTGAACGTTTCTGCAACTTGCGCAAAATCAAGCAACGTAATGCGATTTTCGTTCGCCGCACAGACTTCGCGAATTCCCGTATTTAAATACTCGACCTCGTTTACGGCTATCGGGAACATGGCCGAAGGAATCGTGAGCAAAAACAGGCGCGATTGCGTCTTGTTCACGAGTTCGTTCACCAGGAGCATCAGCAGATTGGCGACAGAAGCCCCGTCTGCCCCGCCACTGTTCAGTTCACGGAGCCCGAGCCCCACAATAATGCGTCCGGCGTTTTTCCCGATAACATCAGAAGAAAGGCGTGTCCTGAGCTGCGAAAGCGATACCGCAACAGGCACATTTAAGGAAAACTGTATAGGACGGCTGGGTTCCTTGCATAGCACTGCTTCCACAAAACGGTTCGCCGCTTCGCCCTTGGAACCGAACAATTCATCGCCTATAACTAATACTCTGTTTTCCACATAAACAATCTATACTCTTGAATCCGATTTGACCACCGAGATTTCCCAAAAATTGCCTTTTTTTTCTCGCGAAAGCACTTTATGGCCGTCTGCGACGAGCGAACCGGGCACATTTTCGATGGGAGAGCCCTCATCGAGGAGTATTTTTAGCGTTCGACCAGCCGGATACCCCGACATGACGATTCTGGAACGGGCTGCATTGAGAGGGCATTTTACCCCGCGAAGGTCCAAAACGGAGGGAATTTCCCCCTGAAGTGCGGCTGGCAAGGGCAAAATTTTCGCATTTTCGCAAAAATCGGCGATTTCATCCATATATCTTTCGGGATTTTCTGACCATTCGCCCACCGGGAATTCCGGAAGAGCGCAGCAAACAATCTTGGAAAGAGCTTCTTCGGGGGTGAGGAGCGCCGATGTCCCGCGACGGATCCATTCCACGCAGGCATACATGAGCAATTTGCGTAAAGAATCTGTAAAACCTTCGGTTCCACGGTTCGCTTCCATCCAACGAACGACCGGAGATGTTAAATTTTTATTGCGTTTTTCTGCATTTTTTACCATAAAACGCCATTGTAAAAAAGTCTATTCATAACTATGTAAAAATATGCTTTCTAGAGCAAAAATTGGCCTAAATTTCCCCTAAAATGTAGCAAAGTTCACATTGCGTTTCTATATTTGGCGCCAAACACTTCAATAAGTGCAAAAGGTATATAGTAGAATGAGTACAATACTCCTATACACAATGTTCATCGTCTATGTTATCGCAGGCGTGGGCTTGGTAATTTACGGGTTTAGCTGCTACTACAGCATTTACCTATTCCTCAAGAACAGTCGTCGCACACGACTCTCGGACCGCAAGACTATCCTGAAGTTCTATCGCGAACATTCCATGGCCGACCTCCCGCAGGTCACGACCCAGCTCCCGGTCTTCAATGAAGCCAACTGCGTTGAACGTCTCCTCGAAGCTGTCTGTGCAATCGACTACCCCAAGGACAAACACGAAATTCAAGTTTTGGACGACTCTACCGACGAATGCTACGAAGTCACCAAGAAAAAAGTTGCTGAACTTGCCGCCCGCGGCTACGATATCAAGCTCATCCACCGCACGAACCGCAAGGACTTCAAGGCAGGCGCCCTCAAGGAAGGCATGGCAGTCGCCAAAGGTGAATTCCTCGCCATCTTCGATGCGGACTTCGTTCCAGAGAAAGACTTCCTCCTCAAGACAGTTCCCTACCTCGTCATGGACCCGCAGATCGGGCTCGTACAGGGTCGCTGGGGCCACTTGAACCGCACTGAATCCGGTCTTACGCTTGCACAATCTATCGGTATCGACGGTCACTTTGTCGTAGAACAATCCGCACGCAGCTGGGGTAAGTTGTTCATGAACTTCAACGGCACCGCAGGCATCTGGCGCAAGGAAGCCATCTATGGCGGTGGCGGCTGGGAAGGCGACACGCTGACCGAAGACATGGACCTTTCTTACCGTTCCCAGCTTGCCGGTTGGAAGATGAAATTCGTGTTCGACGTGATTGTTCCGGCCGAACTTCCAAACGACATCAACGCGTTCAAGGCTCAGCAGTTCCGCTGGGCAAAGGGCTCCATCCAGACGGCCATCAAGATTTTGCCAAAGGTTTTGCGTTCCAAGGTTCCGTTCCGCGTGAAGGTTGGAGCCATCCTCCATACGACGCACTACTCGATTCACCCCTGCATGTTGTTTACCGCACTCTGCGCTTGGCCGCTCCTCGCATTCTTTGAACCGGTCGCGCATCTCCCCGCTTGGGCCTACACCATCGGATTCATCTTTATCTTCCTTGCGGCAATCGCACCTTCCGTTCTTTACTTTGTCGCCCAGCGTTGTTCTGGCTATACCGGTTGGAAGGTTCGCCTGCTTTCGCTCCCCATCTTGATGGCTTTGGGCGTAGGTATCGCAGTGAGCAACTCCCGCGCCGTATTCGCCGCAGTGCTTGGCACCAAGGGTAGCTTCGTCCGCACCCCGAAGAGTGGCGACTCCAAGAAAAAGGCCATTAGCCATTACGCACAGAAGTTCCCGTGGATGGCGCTGCTCGAACTTATCGTCGGTGTCTATTGCATCTTCGGTTTGCTCGAATACATCAACGCCAGCAAATGGATTATCGGACCGTTCCTCGCGCTTTACGCTATCGGCTTCCTTTCGGTGAGCGTGCTTTCCTTTATGCACTACATCAGCAACTTGATTGAAATTCACAAGGCTATCAAACGCTCCGAAAATGTGGAAGAACAGGCAACGAACTAGTGATGCAGGTCACAGGTAGTTTACCACCGAATTTCAAGACGCCCCGCATTGCGGGGCCTTTTTGTTTGTTTAGTCAGTCGAGTTCAAAACCGTTCGCGGACATTCATCCGGGAACCGCAAAAAGCGCCTTCACATGAAACATCGTCGCAAGGCGGCAGTCCCCGCACAAAGCGGGTGCGGCAGCGGAGTTCATCGACCTTTTCACTGACGAACTGCCCGTAGTGGTACGCCGTTTCCAAAGCCCCTTGATGGATCACCGAATAAACGTTCAGCGAGACAGCAGTAAGGATGGCGGCGACCGTCATCGCGACAAGTATTTCTAAAAGAGTAAAACCATTTGTCCATGAAAACGTATTCATCTGCACCTCATCGGCATCGAACCAAGCGTTTAAGCCTAAAGCCGTCCCGTTCCGCAACGACCCACGCAAGACGATTGTTGCCAGGAACACTGGTTAAGCGAACAATCACGGAGTCCAACATCACAAGGGTGTCCACGCACAAAGGACGATCCACAAGCAGCGACTCCATCGCAGATTCTACGTCGTAGAAGCGTTCCAGTCGGGAGCGTTCATCGGCGACTTCGCGATTGAAGAAATTCCAGCAACCAAGCAACGACGAAGTTCCAACAAAAAAGACTGAAAGTGCCACGCAGACTTCGGGTAAAGTAAAGCCAAGTCTAAAAATTTCAGTACGACGCGAGCATGTCACAAGCGCCTCCTTTCGAAAACAACGTGTCGGGAGTCCATACAGAACGGCAAAAGCGCTTTCGTCGAATCCAGCAATGTTGTCGAAGAATCTCGTTCGAAAGTTCCCGAAGGTGCGATTGCCAAGCCCTCAAAAACCGATTTACCATACAGCGCCAAACGGTTTCCACGATAACCGACCGCAACAGCGACGCTCGGGAAGTTCACTTTCACGCGGTCCGAAATTTCAATACTTTGTTTTGAGAGCAGCACTCCCGCAAACAACACCTTGCCAGTCACAGCAACCCCTGCAAGCCCGAAGATTTCGACAAAGTCGGCAGTCACATTCCCTTGCAAAGTCACCGTTCCCACCGCATAAATCCGCAGCGTGTCGAAATGGACTGTCCCGCGAATCTTAACATCGCCATCGACATTGGCCATAAACGAATGAAAAGACTCGTTTGCGCCAAGGTTTAGAGTCAAATCGCCACCACTCACGTTGAAAGCAAAAGCCCCCTGCAAAGCATCCGACGAGTCCAGCCGAAAAAAGCGACGGTTTCCCGAAAGGTTTTTCAAGTTTTTTGCATGCATTATATTTTCGTGCAAATAATTTTCCAGCATGACCGTACAGCGCACCCATTCCGATGTCGAGAACCGCCCATACTCATTGCCTAAAACAAACTGGAAATTGCGGATTTGAGAGTCCGTCTGCCATGCGGTCCGCCACAGTGTCCACGGCCCGAGAATGCGACTTTCGACAGGCGGAACATCCGTAAAATAGCCCTCTGGGAGCCCATCCAATTTCGATAGCACAGCTGATTCCGCCAAATACATTTCTTGAGTTTCTTTTGCGACAAGCGTAACTGTCCGACGGAGCGTCCCCGGCATGCGAAGCATCGATGTCACTAGAATAGAAAGCACCAAAAGGATGCCGAGTACAAGCGGGAGAACGTTACCTCGCACCGACTTCATACAGAACCTCCTTACCGCCACAACGCAACACCACATCATTTCGGCCAATCGCTTTTATGCGGTAAGAATAAAGCGAATCGTCCATCGTCAAGATTTTCTTTTCACCAACAGATGTCTCAACGAGAATCGCACGATTGCCCACAATTCCAAGCAGTTTAAAATCAGGCAAACTACAGGATTTTCGAGTGCTCTTGGGGGCGTCACGTATTCCGCCCCAACCCGCAGAAATCAAATCACGATGCCCCTTTGACCAAGCCAACAAATCAAGAATTTCCGATGGAGGCAAATCCAGTTCAACAGGAGCAACATCATTTGCATTGCCAAATTGCCCTACGCCATTCCAAAAACGCAATTTTTCCAAAGGTCGATTACAAACAATAAAAATGGAAAAGAACAAGACCAACAAGGCAACAACACTCAACGCATATCGATTTTTTTCACAGTTTTTTGCCGAATCGCATTTGTCTAAATCCAAGTGCAACCAAAACGGGTCTCGCGCACCCAAACGAAACAGTTCTTCCAGATTTTCTATCCGGTTACAGTTCACGAGAACTTCGTCAAAAGCGCCCGAGTTTGCGAACAATTCATCCGACTGTAAAAACTCTTTAAAACGCGCAATACGCTCCCGACACGACACATCAAAAGAATCCCCATAATCACACTCCTCCGACCAATGACACAAGCGGCCCTTCACGAAAACGAGTATGTACAAAGCCTTATTCCAAAGGGCAGCGAACAACAAATTTCCATCATTTCGGGATAAAGCCTCGACGATTTTCCCGCCATTTTCCATATATTCAAAGCCAGCAAAATCCACATGTTCTTCGCGCAGTATTTTATCCGCAATCGCATAAAGTACAACTTGTCTTGGCAAGCAACGGTCAAATTTATGGCGATAACACGACAACGGTTCATTCGCGACGGCAACAAGATAGCGATGGCGACGGCCATCCGATGCATTGAACGAAACAAGCGGCCAAAAAAGCACCCGATTTTCCGAGCACTCTGCATCGCCTTCACAAGCGGATTGCATACCTTGAAAATCCTCGTCAAAGCGCTTCTGCAATTCCGTTTCCGTGAGAGTCCCGTCAAATGCGGTCGTCACTTCCCACGTCATCATCCGCGCTGAAACTGCGGCTACATTTTTTTTCAAAAAGATCATATTCCCCTTATGCAATGTATCCGTGAATAAAACTGTGCAAGTTGATCCCGGCACAAGGCCGGGAAGACATCAAAGATTTACCTTTCCACCGTCGGCGTGATGAATATTGCAAGTTCGCTTTCTTCTTCCTCTTCGGATGTATAACTGAACAGTCTTCCAAGCACAGGGATGCTCCCGAAAAACGGTACCGCCGACCGCACCTCCGTTTTATTCTTACGAATGAGCCCGCCCAGGCAAAGCGTCTCACCATCACGCAACACGACAGTCGTTTTCATATTGCGAGAACTGATATCCCGCGGTCCATCCCCCGAACTCCTGCCAGCAGTCTTGATTTCGGGCGAAACTGAGAGCGTTATCAACCCGTCCTGCGTCATCGTGGGCGTCAGTTCCAGCGAAATGCCATCGTTAAACGAGCGGTAATCCGTAATCGGGTAACCATCCGACGAAACTTGACTAATAAGGTAATAGACCGTATTCGTCACGTTGAGTTCCGCCTTGTTGCCGTTGAGAGTCGTCACCCGCGGTCGCGCCAATACTTTCGCCTCGTTGTTCTCTTCCATCGACGAAAGTTCCAGTTCAAAGCGGTCCGGCAAAATTCCAATCTTCCCGAATGCACCCGATTTCGAAACATCCTTCCCTAGAAAATCAAAGAATCCTCGTGCCTGGATATCGCGCTCCCCCACATTCCGCGCAGCCCCGCTCCGCACGCCAATCGCAAAGCCACGCCCCTTTCTGAATTCCACAATCACGCAAGCGAGCGTCACCTGCATTTGCGGCACGTCAATCATCTTCAAAATTTCCATAGCGCGCCCAATCGCATGTGGCGACCCACCAAGTACAAGCGCATTCTGTTCCCGATATTCCGAAACGTTAAGTTCCGCACCCTTCATGAACTTCGAAAGCTGTGCCGACGCCCTTTCCGGCATCACATGCTTTAACGGATAAACTTGCAAATCGGCAAGCGCCTTTGATGCCCCCTCTTCCGAAACCCAGAGCGACATCGAATCCAACCGATACGTGAACGCACTCCCCCGAAAAAGTGATGCTAAAAGTTCCGGCAACGTAACATCCTTGAACGCCACCTGCACCGTTTCTTTCAAATCACCATACACCGCCAAATTGAGCCCGGCCTCGTCCGCAATCGCCTTGAGTGCATCCTTGAGCGGAGCCGACTGCAAATTCACCGAATAAAGGCCACCTGCACGCTCCACCGAAATTTCGTCGCCATCCACCGACGCTTTATTCGAAACGCCCGTGATGCCCCCACCTCCAGACGAAGCCTTCGCTCGAGACACCCGTAAGCACCCACGTTCCCCACGCACCTTGAACCCGTTAGATTCCATCAGCACACGAAACGCAATTTCTGGAACCATATACCTCAAATTTCCGGAAACAGTCCCCTCGACATCGTAATCCGCAAGCGCATTCACGCCTGTATTCAAGCTAAATTCCTTGACAAAGTCCTGCACGTTCATGTTCTTGACCGAAACGACAACTCCCGAATCCGTGAGTGCGACATAAGCATCCCCCTGCACACGCGCTCGGCGGATATGGAACACGCGCCCCTCCTCGACCACGGCAAGCCCGTTCGCCGCACACAGCGCCGAAAGCCCCTCGAAAAGGCTCACCCCCTCCAGATGAAACGTCACCTTCACATCGCCTACGTCATCCGCCAAAATCGGCGTGCCATAGGCAAGCGAAAGCATCCGCGCCACCTCCGCAATCGGAACATCGACAAAATCAAGCGTTACCGCACCAGGCGATTTCTCAGCCACACCCGTCGCAGCCATCACCGAGCGAGTATCCACTGAACGCGCATCCGCGCCAGACAACAAAAACATCAAAAGGGAAATTCCCATGATCCTGAGAAGCACAGAGCCTCCTTAAAGCGCATGCCCGCATTTTCAATGCCCAAGCACATCAAGTGCGGCAATTGCGGCCCCTGCCCGGGATAATATTTAAAGGATCAAAGGAACGATATAATAAGTTGGATGTTAATGTACAAAACTACAATTGGAAAAACAAGTTGGTGGTCATTGGTCCGTAATCAAACAAATTTTCGGAACTTTCATCCCCAGCGAGGCGAAAAGCCTCGTTTTTTTATGGGCTTTGTGAGCTTTGTTTCAGGGATTTCATTCAAAACATGCAAAATTCGTTCAAATTCGGCACATTTCAAAAAATTGGCACGATTCTTGCTGTAAGTTCGGTGAAAAACGAAGAATTTAAACCCTAAACCACTAAGGAAAAATCATGAAATCCAAATTCATTGCCATCTTAACCCTCTCCACTCTCGCCTTTTTTGCCACGGCATCGGCCAAGAGTGATGTTTCCACCGACGTGAAGACCGACATCTCCACGGCAATCAAGACTGAAGTCAAGACCGAAGTTGTGAAAGACAACGCAGACAAGAGCGACTTCAAGAAAATGCGCGAAGATAGCAAAGAAACTCGTAAGGGACTCTTGGACAAAATCAAACTCGACAAGGACGATCTCAAGGTAGTACCGCCGAAGCCGCCTGTAGCCGACATCATCCCGCCGGCCCCGAAGACCGAAGAAGAACTTAAGGCTGAACGTGAAGCCCACAAGGCCGAAATGGAAGCTAAGAAGGCCGAACACGAAGCCAAGAAGGCTGAAGAAGAAGCCAAGCGCGCAGAACGCGAAGAAGCCTTGAAGGCCGAACGTGAAGCCAAGAAGGCCGAAATGGAAGCTAAGAGAGCCGAAGAAGAAGCCAAGCGCGCCGAACGCGAAGAAGCTCGCAAGGCCGAACGCGAAGCCAAGAAAGCTGAAATGGAAGCCAAGAAGGCCGAAATGGATGCCAAACGTGCAGAACGCGAAGAAGCCTTGAAGGCCGAACGCGAAGCCCGCAAGGCCGAAATGGAAGCTAAGAAGGCTGAAATGGAAGCGCTGAAAGCCGAAATGGATGCCAAGCGCGCCGAACGCGAAGAAGCCTTGAAGGCCGAACGCGAAGCCCACAAGGCTGAAATCGAAGCCAAGAAGGCCGAAATCGAAGCCAAGAAGGCCGAAATCGAAGCTAAGAAAGCTGAAATGGACGCCCAGCGTGCAGAACGCGAAGAAGCCTTGAAGGCCGAACGCGAAGCCCACAAAGCCGAAATCGAAGCTAAGAAGGCCGAGATGGAAGCCAAGAAAGCAGAACTTGACGCCCAGCGTGCAGAACGCGAAGAAGCCTTGAAGGCCGAACGCGAAGCCCGCAAGGCTGAAATCGAAGCTAAGAAAGCTGAAAAAGAAACAGTCAAAGAAGAAAAGACCGCTGTAAAAGCTGAATAAGCCCTCCAAGCTTACTCACAGGGCGGCGGCAAAAACGTCGCCCTTCTTTTTCGAGTCTTTTCAAGGTTAACGCTATGAAAAACACAAGCGCACTCATTGCATTACTGACCGGCTCGGCATTCGTGACGGTTCCGTGCGCACAGCCGGAATCTGCTATCGCGACTCCCGTGCAGAAATCAGAAATAACGCAGAGCGTCCCCGACCTTGGACAGAAAGAAAAAGAGGACTGGCAACGTTTACGCGAAGAACGCAAACTCGCCAGGCAACAAATTCTCTCAGACATCAAGGCAAGCGCCCAGGCAGAAATCAAGGACGTTCAGCAAGAAATCGTCCAGCAAAAAACGAACATCAAAAATCAAAACGAAAACAAGGGTATTGCCAAAGAGAACTTGATTAACAAAGAAAAGGGCCCACTCGAGAAAGGTATAGGCGAATGGGAAAAACACAAACGCGAAATTCCGCAAGTCGAAATTCCGCGACCCATCGTACATGACCCAATGCCTTTCCCCAAAGGGCCGAAAATTTAGCAGTCTCCATAGAACAGGTACTTAACTTACCGACCATGCATAAAGCGGCGCCACAGCGCCGCTTTTCACATATAAATTCAATCACCATGTTGGTGGCGGGGCGTACAAGTAAGCACCGCCGCTGCAAATGAGCGTGCAGCCATCAAATTCGGCGGGTACGCCTTCGTTATCGCAAGCAGTACCGATGGCTGGGCTTGCCTGACAACGTACAGATTCTGGCACGCAATCTTCTTTTTCGCCGCATTCGTAATACCGGAAACGTTCAATCCATTTGCCATTGACGCAGATGTAGTTGCCGCCTCGGTTTGTCAGCTTTTTCCCATTTTCATAGACGACCAAGTCCCTGCTGGAATCCGTGTCACATGGTTCATCCAGCCATTTGCCATTGCAGTATTCCGTGAGGTTATACTTCATGCAAAGATCATATTCGCTAAAGCCGCACTCAGGCGTCAACGCGTCGCAATCGATAACAACAGCAGTCCAGAAATTATCTTGGCAAACAAAGTCCCGTCCTGTAGCGCAATCCCTCACTTCTTTATTCTTAGGAGCGTCGCAAGCACCGCAGCCAACATCTCCGAATTCGCACTTGACGTCTGTGATATGTTCGCAAATGTCGTCACCCATGCCATACTTTCTCCACTTGCCGCCTTCGCACTTGTAGTGCCCTTCGAATTTTCCTTCTTCAAAGCACGCATCGCAATACTCCAGCTCTCCTTTTGCACAACGTTTATTTTTTTCAGTATCCTTGACTTCCCACATTTCGCCGTTGCAAACGTAAACAACACTATTTTCGCAGTCGGCTATTTCCTTAATGCCGTTGCGTTGGCAGAGGCGATAGCCACAGCCACCCATTCCCGGTTTGCACTCGTCCGGTTTGATGTTCAGGCAAGCAACACTTTGCCAACGGTTATCATTGCATTGATAGTTGCCTTTGGTTAAGCAATCGACAGCCGAATTTCCATTTTGATTGACACATGCAGAGCCCGCTCCTTCGAAATCAGTAATATGCTTGCATGTTTCATAAGGGCTTTCTAGAGGTGCCCAAAGACGATTAGTGCAAATGTACGTCATCCCGGTTTCGCAATCGCGAGCCGCGTTATCATACGTTGAATCGCATTGATTGCAAGGAACATTCGTTAAATTGCAGCCTACCACAGGATCGCACGGCGGGCACATATTTTTGAAGTCGCGGCATTTTTCATCGAGTTTCGGTTGCCAGAGATCACGTTCGCAAACGTAAATGACTCCTGTTTCGCAGTCTCTTGTCGGCTGATCGGAATTCGAATCGCAATGATTGCACGGAAGATTGGATTGTGGACAATTCTTTCCGTTGCATTTAGGGCACATGGAACCGAAGTCGCGGCATTTTTCTGCAACACTTGCACTGGAAAGATTCGAAAAGCTCCATTCTCCATCTTTGCAAACAAGCGGCTTGCCCGTACCGCAATCGATAGCGGACTTGTCTTTCGTAGAGTCGCATGGATTGCACGGGCACTTATACCCCTCCATACAAGGTGCACAAACTTTTCCGCTGACTTCAACGCACGTTTCTTTTTCTGTACAGCAAACGGGATCATGGAGCATAAGTCCGTTACAAGAGGTCGTCCAGCGTCCATTAGGGCAGAACTGCTTAGGTGTTAGCCATTCCCCATTTTCACAATGAAGTTCCACACCCGTACTACAATCACGGCTTTCAAATTCTTTATTCGAATCACAAGGATGGCAACTGCATTTTTCACCTGGGGGGCATGGTTCGCACACAATATCAGTTACATGCTTGCATGTTTCAATTTTACCAGAACTGGAAATCGCAACAGAGGATGAACTCTGTGTTACAATCTTTTCGTCGCTCGACAATGCGACATCGCCGCTGGAACCGGGTTCGCGTTTTGCAAATGAACTCGAAGAAGTCTGTTGATTACGTTGTTCAATAGCCGAAGAATTCGAGCCATAGAAATCAGGAGCACTGACGCTTTCATTATCACAAGCGACGACTCCTAACGCGGCGGCTACAGCCAAGGTAGCGCCGATTTGCTTAATCGGTTTCATGATGAGTCTCCTTTATTTATAAAATCTTATGGAGTCTTGGAATTATCCTTCACCCATTCAACATTATTTTTTAAATTCGGACATTGTTTTGCAGACAAATTACTTTCAACAGTAACATGAACAATTTCTGGATAGCTTTCAATTGTTCCACAGTAGTAGAACAGAAATCTTGCGACATCGCTGGGAGCCAAAGCTCCGCAGTTCCCTGCCGCAATGTCCAGCACCGTAACAGTATCCTTTGCGACATCCGCCACGACAAAGCCAGCAGACAATCCGTCACCACGGACATTAAACATGTAAAGCCCGCAATTTTCATCCAAAGTTTCATTCTTTATGGCAGTGATTATTTCGGAATAATCCTTCGATGCATTAGGGAAATATAGTCCTATCGCATCAACATTCTGCTTTACAAACTTGTGCGGCCAAGGACCGTCAAATTCCGTATCAGAAGCCGCAGGCGGCTTTTCGCCATCATGTGCACTTTCGCCTTTTTCACGTTCGACTTTTGCAGACAAAACGCCATTATCAAATTTTCCGCTATCAAGCGCAAACGATTTCAAGTAATAGTCCAACGAATACAGATTCGGCACAGCGGTTTCGGTCGGCGGCGTATGCGTGCTTTCACCGGGTTCAGAACTGCTAGACGTTTTTTGCGACGTATTGACATGTTCCGACGAACTGCTCCATTTTTCAGAACTGCTAGACGCAACACGCGAACTGCTGGACTGTTTTACAGAACTGCTTGATCCTTCAGCCGGTTCCGGGATCTTGGAAGAACTCGACGATTTCACGGAGCTGCTAGACGCAACGCGTGAACTGCTAGATATTTTTTGTGAACTGCTGGACCCTTCGGCAGGCTTAGTCACCTTGGAAGAGCTCGACACTTTGACAGAACTGCTCGATTTTTCACGTTTGCTGCTCGAAGACGACATATCTTCGTCATGCTCAGAAGAACTCGACACATATTCCGCAAAATCATTCGTCTCTTCGGATGTTCCAGCCAGCCTTTCCGTATCGCCACAGCCGACGACGAACAACATCGCGAAAGCACAAAAAACTGTTTTCTTAAACGTGTTCATCATCGCCCTCCTTAACGTTCTTGGTAAGCGGGAAAAGCTGTAAATTCACTCGGTAAACCTGTTCAATGTTTTTTTCTTCCGCCGCAATAGAGATGATCTGCCGGCGGCATTCGTCCAACACACCTTCAATTTTGCGGTAAGACTCACGTGAGAGTCCCATGGTAACACCACTAAAATTACGAACTTCTTTCGGAAGTTCCAAGGCGGGAGTCGCCAATTTGGACATTTCGCGGTGCATTCCTCTCATGGCAAGCCGAGTTGCATCCGACGACCCCTTCACCGACGTTTCGGACTGTTCAAAATTTCCATCTACCTTTTTCAAAAGTCCTGCTTTCGTCAAAAAATCAAGAGACTCGCGGACCTCTAACGCAGAAACTTCCGGATAGCACATTTTCGCCATTTCGCCAGGAGTCGCCCCCGGCATAATCGGCGCCAATTCCCTCAACACGGGATTGCACCACGAATCGTAATACTTAAACAAGTCGCCTTCCAACGTACGGACCTTGTACGTCTTAGCGATCGCGAGCATTTCGTTGTAAGCGGACATTTTCTTTTCGTCAGTTTCCGCTTGGCCGAACTTGACCATCGCCCTGAAGTAATCCATCTCGAAGCCCGAAAGCCCCATCGCGGCACCGGTGCGTTCCACTCCGATTCGGCTCAACTTGCTTTTGCCGTCACACACGACTTTCATGTACGAAGGCGAACTGAATCCGGCATTCTTGGAGAACTCTCGCCAAGAAAACGCGGAGCGCAGCTTGCGGTCTTCGTAGAAGTCTCGCATGTACTTGCGGAAATCGGAATATTCGACAATCGGTTTCATGCCCTAAAATATACTTGTATTTTTTCAAAAAGTCAAGTGATTTATGCTACAAAATTAAAGTTTTTAATAAAATTTAGCCATTTTTACAATTTATCACCACAATTATTTCACATATGCAACACCCTGTTGCATATACAAAAAAAAGCACCCCCGTCTCTGAGGATGCCCAAAATTCAATCCAGTCAAAACTACTTTCGCGCTTTCTTGAACTTTTCGCGAATCAGTTGCAAGTCATGTTGGTAAGGGTTCCTGACAAAGTCATCGAACGCCCACGATGTCGGGTGAAAAACGCCCTTCGCATATGTCAAAAGCATATCAAGCCAAACTCCCTTTCCTGCGTAAAGTTTGAACGGCCCGCGCTTATAGCTCGGCAGCACAACTTTGTCCATATCCATATAGCCAATGTCTATATTCACGTGACGAAGTTCTGGAGCATCAGCCGAAGCCGTAGTCAATTCCAGAGCATTACTGCGTTCTTTCTCTTCGGCAATCGTCTCTGGCGGTATTTCCTTCTCGAAAGAAACGACTCCGCGATACAAATCATCACCCATTTCAGGCTTATAGTAATCCGTCTTGTCAAACGCAAAGAGACGCCCCTTGTGGCGAATCGGCCCCCACGTTTTTTCAAGAAGTTCAATAACATCGGGATTCCATTCAGAACCCTTTTGCAACACAAACGCAATCAGTTGCGCATTTTCAGAAAATTGAGAAGCTTTCATTTTTTAATGCGGGAAAATCATGAGCGACGAGCGAATAAGTTCCATTTGCTGTTTTGTAAACGAAACTTCCTGACCATCATCCACCGTCACAGGGAACATAATATTATCCAAATCCGGACATGAATAGAGGCTCGATTTTGCCAAATGATTCGGACGATTCATATAATAGATATCTCCACGAACAAATTCATGTTCTTCGGCCTGCTTATAAAGACCGCTTTCCAGAACGTACCTGCAAAACGGCGTATCCGCCAACCCGTCTTCGACATTGGAGTTATCGCCCACCATGGCACTTGAACCGTCATCCAGCGTCACCATTTGATTCATGTCTCGCCTTGTTGTCGAAGTATGGCGCAAACCAAAGAAATGCCCCGTTTCGTGAATTGCCGTCATGACAATACTTTTCGAAGACAGAAGTTCCAATTCGCCAGACGATTTCCTGACATGTTCGCCGATAACAACGGAGCCTTCCTTGCCAGCCCCCATAACACCCGAGAACAAACGGGAGAACCCCATGATATCATTTTCACCTATGCTATGCACCAAAACAATATTCAATGCATTGCTAAGACCCTCTTCGGGCCAACCCGCCAATTCACTTACAAAATAATCATCCGAATTCACTCCCGCCACCCAAGGCTTATTTTGCGGATACTTGTCTCCAAGCGTCGGATGATCATGGGCATAGCGAACATAAATCGTATCAACCGTCACTCCATAGTATTTTTTACGGAACATATCCAACATATCGCGGGACAACTGCTCTATATTTTTTCCATCGTCCGTTTTTTCCATGGAACCGACAACAATCAAGTCAATCGACATATGGTCACTATAGGCTCCGATTCCTTCCATATGTATGTTATTCACCTCGCCTTCGTAATACTTCCCGTCAACACCTAGCGAAGTAAACCATATCGACATTTTATTCTCTGCGCAGGTAAAAGAATAAACATAACGATTATCAATAATTTGAGGAGTCAAAGTACGCACCTTCGTAAACCCAACACGGTCCGTTTCACCCTTAATGGGAAAAGTGCGGAAGAGTTGCAATTCCGGAACCGGCTGAGTCGTATCCACATCGAAAGAAAGTTTATAAGAAGCTTTTGGATGAACAACAAGCATTACGCCACGAGCCAAATTTGCCGCCACCGAATCATTTTTAGCCATATCGTTCGGATAAAGTTTATGGACTATCAGCCGGCTCGAATCCGGGGGTAAAATAAAATCGCTATCGGCATCAACAATCTCAGAGCACGCCGTCAAAAGGCTCGCCCCCAAAAAAATCAGAAAACAATAAATCCACATCCATTTTTTACAAACATTTTTCATAAAACACCGATCAAAACACTCCTCAATTGCGTGTATAAAAAGAGACTCACTTAAAATACAAAAGAATTGAGAAAATGAAAAAAAATATTAAAGAAAAAATATTTAACGCATATAGAGGCCTCGTTGCACCACTGGACGGAAAACCCGCCCTTGTAAGCGCATTGACCCTTGTGGCAACAATTGCCGCCCTCGACGAGCACAAATACGCCGTTTTCTTGCTTGGAGGGGTGTTTTTGCTCACGCACTTTTTCAGGCGACACCTTCAATGGGTGATATTCATCACTATGGCTGCAGGAATAGTCGTCCACGAGGGAATATTGGGGATTGGAAGCTACAACATGGAAAAACCGCAGATTGCTCACGAAAAAGGAAGCATCAGCAATTCCGGATGCGGAAAAATCGAATCGAGGCTTCCCCGCCCCAAAGGGACAGCGTTTATCGTAAATGTATCGGAAAATGATGATGAAAACGCCAGTGAAGTTCATTACAAGGTGCGCCTGACTGAGAAACGCAATTTGCCGGACCTCCCGCTGCCAGGGGATTCCATCTGTTACGAAGCTTCGTGGTATCCAGTAACGCCGCCAAGCGTACCCGGAGCGTTCGATACGCAAGGCTGGTTAAATTCGCAGGGGCTCGCCGCCTACGGCAAGTTCAAACGGTGGACCGCATATCGCGGCGATTGGACGTTCGAACGGAGCTTTTTTGGATTCCGGCAATTTTTGCAACGTCGATTCGCAAAGTTTCTCGACCCTGCAGAGACAGGACTTTTGATGGGATTATTGGCGGGCGATCGCTCCGGCATTCCAGAAGTGCTACGCAGCGATTTCCAGCGGTCAGGGCTTGTGCACGTGCTTGCGATTAGCGGCTTTCACGTGGTTTTGCTCGCGGGAATGCTCATGATTTTCTTGAAAGCGACAGGACTTCCGCATAAAATCGTCATCATCATCGCCGTGACGCTTCTCGCGATTTACGTTCCCGTTACGGGAGGTTCGCCAGCTGTTCGCCGTGC
>Ga0129307_1000914_pt1 | contig 38467 bp, 36 predicted proteins | sample P1105metagenome_FD_94437 | JGI IMG/M metagenome (GOLD analysis project Ga0129307, IMG submission 94437) | Capybara group fecal microbial communities from Wisconsin, USA - P1105 metagenome | ecosystem: Host-associated > Mammals > Digestive system > Large intestine > Fecal | place: USA: Wisconsin...
ATTGTAAACCTTTCTGATATTCCAATCATTAGAGATGGTCTATCTATTTGGCAAGGGGACATTACCAGACTTTCGGTGGATGCTATCGTAAATGCCGCAAATTCACAGATGCTTGGATGCTTTGTTCCGATGCATACCTGTATAGACAATTGTATCCATACTTTCGCAGGAGTGCAGCTTAGAAAAGAGTGTAGCAGGCAGATGAACGAGCTTCGTATTCGATATGGTAGGGACTATGAACAACCAACTTCTGTTCCGATGCTCACTGATGCATACAATCTTCCGGCTAAGAAAGTAATTCATATCGTAGGACCGATTGTGCAGTATAAACTTACTCCTAAATTGGAGAAAGACTTGGAGGATTGCTATAAAAATACTTTGGATATGTGTGCAGAAAATGGATTGAAAAGCGTCGCCTTTTGTTGTATCTCAACAGGAGTGTTTAGATTTCCTAACAAGAAAGCGGCTGAGATTGCAGTCAGGACTGTATCAAAATGGATTAGTGACAATCCGGGTAAGGTAGAAAGGGTGATATTCAATGTTTTCAAAGATGAAGATAAGACCATTTACGAAAAACTTATATGATGATATGCCAAACGGTTACCAGGAGAGCATAGAGAAAGGGGTGAGTGCCGTGAGGTACTTTGGAAGAAATATATCGTATGGAATTGGAAGCAAAGAAGAGCAGATTACCAGGCTTAAACAGAAAATTAAAGAAGCAGACGTAATTATCATTGGCGCAGGTGCAGGACTGTCTACATCCGCTGGTCTGACATATAGTGGGGAGCGATTTGAAAAATATTTCTTTGATTTTGCAAAAAAATATGGAATCAGGGATATGTACTCAGGTGGATTCTATCCGTTTCCAAAGGAAGAAGCACGCTGGGCATGGTGGGCAAGGCATATTTATTTTAATCGTTATATTGACGCTCCGAAGCCGGTGTATGGGGAGCTTCTTAAACTGGTTTCCGGTAAGGATTATTTTGTTGTTACAACAAATGTAGATCACCAGTTCCAGAGAGCCGGCTTTGATAAGAAAAGACTGTTCTATACCCAGGGAGATTATGGATTATTTCAGAGTGTGAATCCTAATCTTCAAAAGACCTATGATAACGAAGAATGGGTAATGAAGGCAATGGAGGCACAAGGCTTTGTAAGAGATGAGCAGGGAGTATTCCAGGTGCCGGCTGATGGTAAGTTGTTGATGGAGATTCCGTCCGAATTGATTCCTAAATGTCCGGATGATGGTTCTGCTATGACAATGAATCTGAGAGCAGACAACAGTTTTGTGGAAGATGAAGGATGGCACAGGGCTTCTGCTGCGTACTCGGATTTTGTACGCAGACATGAAAAACTTCACGTATTATATTTGGAATTAGGTGTTGGTGCTAATACACCGGTTATAATAAAATATCCATTCTGGCAGATGACCTTATCGAATGAAAATGCAATATATGCATGTTTAAACTATGGTGAAGCATTCTGCCCCGGAGAAATAGAAAAGAGAAGCATATGTATTGATGGAGATATTGGGGTAGTACTGGACGAACTAATGAAATAATCAATTGTCGAGATGAACGCTCGAACATAAGCTTGAAATAGAATCAATAAAATAATGAACAAGGGTCAAGTCAATGATTTGACTCTTTTTTTTATGTCCTGATATTCTTCAATAGGTCTTGGATAGAGTCGGCAGGTATCACAAAGATAATCTTCGCCTAAAGCAGCCTGTAGGTGTGCAATGTTGTTATAATTCAAAGCTATAACAAACTATATTTTTTAAGAATTATACAAACTAATTAATAAATGCTATCATTTACATCGTAATTCCTACAAAACAAGTAGGAAAAAAGGAAATCAGCAGAATTGTGAAACTTTAGTAGAAAAGAAAAATGGAAGAAAGGATCGGAGACATGAAAGAAAAAAATATTAACTTTGATAAATATGTTAATAGAAAAAATACAGATTGTCTAAAATACGATTTCGCTAAAAGGCGAGGGCTTCCAGAAGATGTCTTACCTTTCTGGGTAGCGGACATGGATTTTAAAACTTCTTCCTTTGTAATAGATGCGTTGGAAGAAAGAATTCATCACGGTGTCTTTGGATACAGTGAGTCAGGCGATGAATACTTTAATGCAGTGTCAGACTGGATGAAAGAGTTTCATCACTGGGATGTAAAAAGAAATTGGTTAATTAAAACACCAGGAGTTGTATTTGCTCTTGCCATGTCGGTTAAGGCATATACCAATCCGGGAGATGGAGTTTTAATACAGCAACCTGTGTATTATCCTTTCTCGGAAGTGATTAATGATAATGAAAGAGTTGTGGTAAGTAATGACCTTTATTTAGGAGATGATAACAGATATCACATTGACTTTGAGGATTTTGAAGAAAAGATAATTACTAATAAGATAAAACTTTTTCTTCTATGTAATCCCCATAATCCAACAGGAAGAGTATTTACTAAAGAAGAGTTAACAAGACTTGGTAATATATGCTTAAAACATGGAGTAATTGTTGTAAGTGATGAAATCCACAGTGACTTCGTTTTTAAAGATGAACATACAGTATTTGCTGGAATTAAAAAAGAATTTGAAGATATTACAGTTACATGTACTGCACCAAGTAAAACATTTAATTTAGCCAGTATGCTGATATCAAATATATTTATAGCAAATCACGATCTTAAAAATAAATTTAAACATCAGGTAGATGGGGCAGGCATAAGTCAGCTAAGTGCAACGGGAATAGTTGCAACTATAGCCGCCTACCGAGATGGAAGAGAGTGGTATAAAAAACTTTTATCTTATATAAAAGGAAACATTGATTTTGTTAAGGAGTATGTAAAAGTTAACATGCCAAAGGTCAAGGTAATAGATGGTGAGGGGACTTACCTGATGTGGCTTGATTTTAGAGGCCTTAATCTTGATACCGATGAACTGGAAAGAAGAGTTATCTACGATGCCAAACTTTGGCTTGACAGTGGAAAGATTTTCGGAAAAAGCGGTGAAGGTTTTCAACGAATAAATGTAGCGACTCAGAGGAGTGTGTTAGAAGAGGGGCTTAAAAGAATAAAGAAATATGTATATGTAGATTAGAAAGGATATACAGATGAGTAGTAATACATACAAGGATTTACAAAACTCACATCCCTGTTTTGGCGGACATAAAAATAACGCAGGAAGAATACATCTTCCAGTTAGTCCGGGATGTAACATAGCCTGCAGGTTTTGCGACAGAACCATCAATGATGTGGAGGAGCGACCGGGTGTTACATCAAAGGTTTTAAAACCTGAGGATTGTGAGGAAATACTTACAAAAGCTCTTGATATATGCCCAGACATTAAGGTGGCGGGAATTGCAGGACCAGGAGATACACTGGCATCCGATAATGCATTAAATACTTTTAGGATTATAAAGGAAAAATTCCCACAGTTAATAAAGTGCATGAGTACAAATGGTCTTTTACTTAGTGAAAGAGCAGATGAAATAATAGAAGTTGGAATTGATTCTCTTACAGTTACAGTTAATGCAGTTGATCCAAAGATAGAAAGTAAATTAAATGCATTCATTATCTATCATGGTGAAAAAATAGAAGGAGAAAAAGGAGCTGAAATACTTATAAAGAATCAGTTAGAAGGCATTAAAAAAATAGCTGATGCAGGTATCACAATAAAGGTTAACACAGTACTGGTTCCTGAAATTAATGGTGATCACATTGAAACTATTGCAAAAACTGTAAAGGAAGCGGGAGCAAAGATATATAACATAATCCCTTTAATTCCGCAGCATGAGCTTAAACATTTAAAAGCTCCGATTTGCAAGGAAATAGATGAGGCCAGAACAAAAGCTTCAAAATACATAGATGTCTTTAGACATTGTCAGCACTGCCGGGCAGATGCAGTTGGCGTTCCTGGTAAATCCGAATATGGAGATCAGATTTATCAAAGACGATTAAATGTCAAAGAAACTTTTTCCCACGGTTAATAGTACGAGGGTAGGAAAAGATTAAATGTAAAAAGATTACATGCAAGAAATAATATTGTAGATAAATTAGTTAATAATAATTAAATATTAAACATATAAGGAAGGATACAAAATGAGTGAATTAAGACAGATTGCAATTTATGGAAAAGGTGGAATTGGAAAGTCTACAACAACACAGAACTTAACAGCAGGTCTTGTTGAGCATGGAAAGAAAGTAATGGTAGTTGGATGTGATCCAAAAGCAGATTCAACAAGACTTTTACTTGGAGGACTTGCACAGAAGACAGTACTTGATACTCTTCGTGAAGAAGGTGAGGATGTTGAACTTGACAGCATCTTAAAGGAAGGATATGGCGGAACTAGATGTGTTGAAAGTGGCGGACCTGAGCCTGGTGTAGGATGTGCAGGACGAGGAATTATTACTTCCATCGGACTTTTGGAAAATCTTGGAGCCTATACAGAAGATTTGGATTATGTATTCTATGATGTTTTAGGAGATGTTGTGTGCGGTGGTTTCGCAATGCCTATCAGAGAAGGAAAAGCCCAGGAAATATATATAGTAGCAAGTGGTGAGATGATGGCAATGTATGCTGCCAACAACATTGCAAAGGGTATTAAGAAATACGCAAGAACTGGTGGCGTAAGACTTGGCGGAATCATCTGTAACAGCCGTAGAGTTGACAGAGAACTTGATCTTTTAAGAGCATTTTCCAAGGAACTTGGAACAAAATTATTATACTTTGTGCCTCGTGATAACATTGTTCAGCATGCTGAGATTAACAAGCAGACTGTTATTGAATATGCACCAGATAGTGGACAGGCACAGGAGTACAGAAACCTTGCTGAGGCAGTTATTAACAACACTGATTTTGTAATACCAACACCTATGAAGCAGGAAAGACTTGAAGAAATATTAATGGAATTTGGTATTTTAAATTTAAAAGACGATTATCATATTTAAGGAAATAGGAAGTTAGTTATGAGTAGTGATGCATTAAAATTAACGGAAGTTGAAGTTCGTGACAGAAGATTAAAATCCATCTTATCCTTTAGTGGTAAGGCCAGCGAGCTTCAGGAATATTCAAAACAATTAAAGAAACCTGAAAAGGACAGATGTTTTAGTCAGTGTGGTGACTGTGCGCAAATGTGTGCGGCTACAGTTACATATCATATAAAAGGTGCAGCAGTAGTGGTTCACTCACCAATGGGATGTTTTGCCAACACTCCTAATAGCAATGAAGCCACAAAGCATGCTGCTATTGAAAGAGGTATTGAACCTTTTAAGGTACAGACCATGAAAGAGTGCTTCCTGAGATAGAAAAGATAAAAAAAGAATTAGAAGGAAAGAAAGTATACATATTTGCTGGAGATTCTTATGCTCATAACATTGCCTCGGTAGTATCTGATTTAGGCCTTGAAATCGCAGGTGTTACAACCTTACATCATGACATGAAGACTGATGGTGAGGACAGTGATCACAGCACTCTTAAGGAAATGATTGACGTGGCTGGTGATATTGACAGATTCACAGTTTGTAACAAACAAGCCTTATGAAGTAATTAAGATTCTTAAGGAAGTAAAACCAGACTTCATGATAGTAAGACATATGAACATGACAATAAGTGAAGGCAATAATATATCTGCCGAGGATGCATGGCTTTTAAACAGAAGCATAAAGACTTTGGCAGTAAGAATTGAAAGACAGCAGGCAAATGCCCTTGAGATATTTAAGTTTTTAAAAACGTTACCGGAAGTTACCAAAGTTTACTATGTGGGAGATGAGGAGCGAGAAGACTACGAACTTTCAAAATCTCAGAGCAGTGGTTTTGGTGGCATGATTTCTTTTAGTGTTAAGCATAAGGATAAAATTAAAGACTATCTACCGAAGTTTAAAGTTATAAATTTTGCTGAGAGTTTAGGTGGAGTTGAAAGTCTTATTACATATCCATTTTATACTACTCAGGAACCAATTCCAGAAGAACTCAGACTGCATACAGGAGCAGATGACACATTGCTTAGATTATCAGTGGGCTTGGAGGATGTTGAAGACTTAAAGGAAGATTTAAGGCAAGCATTGTCGTAGGAATGTTGGGTTAGTTTATTAAAGTGTTACGGTTGTCTATAAAAAGAAAAGAGTATAGTATGAGCGTTGTGGGAACACCTTTGGGTGAAATTAGCATAACTGGAAAAGCAGAATATTATGAAAGTGGTAAAGTTAAATCTGTTATTGCAGATAAGTGAATCTGGTGAAGAGGTGCTTGTTGATATAAATAAGGTTCACGTAGAAGATACCATCGTCGTAAGAACCGGAAATATGGTTCCTCTTGATGGTGTGGTTTTAGAAGGGGTATCCGAGATAAATCAGGCGTCTATCACCGGAGAAAGTCTTCCAGTTCATAAAGAAGCTGGTGGATATGTATATGCCGGAACTGTTCTTGAGGAAGGGGAGATATATGTAACCGTTAAGAAGGCTGTAGGTACAGGTCAGTATGATCGCATCGCGGAGATGATCGAAGAGTCAGAGAAACTAAAATCAATTGCCGAGGAAAATGCATTTAAAATGGCTGACAGATTAGTTCCATATACATTTGGAGCTACAGCACTTACATATCTCATAACTCGAAATGTCACCCGCGCAATATCGATTCTTATGGTTGATTTTTGTTGCGCACTTAAGTTATCTATTCCGATAACAGTTCTTTCTGCGATGCGAGAGGCAGGAGAAAATCATATATCTGTGAAAGGCGGTAAATTCTTAGAGAAGATTGCTAATGCAGATACAATTGTTTTTGATAAAACTGGAACCCTTACATATGCCTGCCCAAAGGTGAAGGGGATTGAGGTGTTTGATGGTTCTGATAAAGATGAAATGCTTCGACTTGCGGCATGCCTTGAGGAGCATTATCCTCATAGTATGGCAAATGCTATTGTAAAGGCTGCTGAAGAAAAGGGGCTTATCCACGAGGAGAAGCATTCTAGAGTGGAATATGTTGTTGCACATGGTATTGCCAGTTCAATTGATGGAAAAAAAGTAGTAATTGGAAGTTATCATTTTGTATTTGAAGATGAGGGCTGTGTTATTAATGATGATGAGCAGGATAAGTTCGAGAATTTGTCGGATGAATATTCACATTTATATCTTGCAATAGCGGGTAGAGTAAAGGCTGCCATTATGATAGATGATCCTGTAAAGGTAGAGGCAAAAGAAGTGATTGAGAAACTAAAAGTTCTGGGGCTTAAGGTAGTAATGTTGACTGGTGATAGTAGCAGAGTTGCCAAGAGGGTTGCAAGAGAACTTGGTGTAGATGAGGTAAAGGCTCAAGTTCTCCCAGAAGATAAAGCAAAGTATGTTGAAGCAGAACAGGCACAGGGAAGAATGTGTATAATGATTGGTGATGGAGTGAATGATTCTCCTGCGCTTTCTGTGTCAGATGTTGGAATTGCCATAAACAGTGGTGCAGCTATCGCAAGGGAAGTGGCAGATGTAATGATATCTGAGGATAAACTTGATTCGCTTATTACACTTAGGAAATTGAGTACGGCTCTTGTGGTGAGAACAAAAGGTAATTATAGGAAGATTGTGTCATTCAATTCATTCCTTATATTGATGGGAGCACTTGGCATTTTCCAACCTACAGTTACAGCGCTTCTTCATAATGGATCAACAGTTGCTATTAGCATGAAATCTATGACAAATCTATTACCAGAGGATGTTTAAAAGTAGCAGGGGAAGGTTTTATAAACCTTCCCCTGTTTCTTATTTAGAGTGTTCTTTAATATGATTTTTTATTGCGTTAAAGCTTTCGTCACTTATGTCATGCTCTATTTTACAGGCGTCTTTTAAGGCTGTTTCAGGCTTGACTCCTAAGTTGATTAAAAGCTCTGAAAGAATTGTATGTCGTTCATAGATTCTTTTTGCTATTTTTTTACCTGATGAGGTTAATTCAATATATCCATCATCTGTAACGGTAATAAATTCTTTTTCTCGTAGATTTTTCATTGCAATACTAACACTGGCTTTTGTGAAATTCAGTTTGTTTGCTATGTCTATGGAACGGACATTTCTGAGCTCATTTTTTAATATTAGAATTGTTTCTAAGTAATCTTCCATGGATTCATTGGAACGCTGTTTATTGTTATTCATTTGTATACTCCTGTATATATATATTGATTATATGGATACATAGAGAATTGTAACATTTTTAAATAAAAAAAACAATTGTGTTGACAAAAGGAGTTAGTTGTGCTAAACTCTGTTGAGTTAGCAGTGGCTAACTTATATTTGCATTGTTATCATTAATATACACTAATGTAGGAGTGAAATATGAATTTAAATGAAGCGGTTATGGGAGAAGAGTATATAGTTAAAGATATAGTATCTGATGATGAAGAACTGAAAAGTTTTTTGTTTTCGCTAGGGTGCTATAGTGGAGAGCCCATAACAGTGGTTTCTCGTATAAAGGGAGGTTGTGTGGTATCAATAAAAGATGCCAGATATAATATCGATAATGAATTAGCAAGTGTTATTTTGTTATAATTTTTAATGATTAAATATATTAATTTGTATTAATAGGAGTTTACTAGAAAATGAATTAGAAATACTAATTCATTTTTTTAGGATATTAGGTTAGTTATAACTAACCAATCAGTATATACTTATGAAAGCGAGGATGCAGTTATGAGAATTGCGCTTACGGGTAATCCCAACAGTGGTAAGACTACAATGTATAATGCGCTTACCGGAAGAAAGGAAAAAATTGGTAACTGGGCAGGAGTAACGGTTGATCGAAAGGAAAGTTCTATTAAGAAAATTTATTATAGTGGTAAGGAAGATGTTGTTGCAGTAGATCTTCCTGGAGCTTATTCTATGTCACCTTTTACTTCAGAAGAAAGCATAACTAGTTCGTATGTAAAAAATGAAAAACCAGATGTTATTATTAATATCGTTGATGCTACAAATCTTAGCAGAAGCTTATTCTTTACAACGCAGCTTTTGGAACTAGGAATACCAGTTGTGGTTGCGCTTAATAAAAGTGATATTAATAAAAAGAAAGGAACAGTTATTGACAGGGAAAGGTTGGAGCAGGAATTGGGTTGTCCGGTTCTTGTAACCGTATCAACATCTAACGAAGGTTTGAAAGATGTAATTGCCAAAGCTGTAAGTGTAGCTGGATTAAATCAGAGTGCACCATATAAGCAGGGTAAAATAAATCTTCATGATAAAAATGAAGTTGAGAAAGCTGATAGAGCACGTTTTGAATTTGTTAACAGTATTGTTAAGAAAGTTGAAAAGAGAAAAATACTCACAAAAGATAAAAACTTTGGTGATAAGGTGGATAAGGTATTAACACATCCAATTTCAGGTATAATTATATTTGCTGCAATTATGTTTATGGTTTTCTATATATCTCAGTCAACTTTAGGAACTTGGTTAGCAGATATACTTGTAGGAAAGATCGAAGATTTCCAGGGGTTTGTAGGGGATAAAATGTCGAATGCCAATCCGCTCTTATATGCACTTTTGGTTGACGGTATCATAGGTGGTGTAGGTGCTGTTGTAGGTTTCTTACCACTTGTAATGGTAATGTATTTCCTTATTGCATTACTTGAAGACTGTGGTTATATGTCAAGAGCTACGGTTGTATTAGATCCAATTTTTAAGAGAGTTGGTCTTTCCGGCAAATCTGTTATTCCAATGATAATTGGTACCGGTTGTGGTATTCCGGCTATAATGTCTTGTAGAACTATTCGTAATGAAAGAGAAAGAAGAACTACAGCCATGCTTGCCACATTTATGCCATGTGGAGCAAAACTTCCTGTTATTGCATTATTTGCCGGAGCCTTCTTTAAAGATGCAGCTTGGGTTGGTCCTTTAATGTATTTTGTAGGTATTCTTTTAATACTTCTTGGTGCGTTGCTTATTAAAGCGATTACAGGTATGAAATACAGAAAATCCTTCTTTATAATCGAACTTCCAGAATACAAGGTTCCAAGTCTCAAGCTTGCAATTGGTTCCATGTTAGAGCGTGGTAAAGCTTATATTATTAAAGCAGGAACGATTATTCTTGTTTGTAACACAGCAGTTCAGATAATGCAATCCTTTGATACTCACTTTAAAGTTGTTGAAGAGGGAATGGAAAAAACATCCATACTTGCAGCGATATCATCACCGTTTGCTTATTTACTTGTTCCTGTTGTTGGTGTTGTAGCATGGCAACTTGCAGCAGCAGCCATTACTGGTTTTATAGCAAAGGAAAATGTAGTTGGTACATTAGCAACAGTTTATGCACTTACTAACTTTATTGATACGGAAGAATTAGAATTAATTGGTGGTGGCAATTCTGTTGCGACAGTTATGGGACTTACCAAAGTTGCAGCATTAGCATACCTTATGTTCAATCTTTACACACCACCTTGTTTTGCGGCTCTTGGAGCACTTAACTCAGAACTTCAGAGTGGCAAATGGTTGCTTGGAGCCATTGCACTTCAGCTTGCAACAGGATATACAATTGGATTCTTAGTATTCCAGGCAGGTACTCTTATTACAACAGGATCTCTTGGAGCAGGATTTGTACCAGGACTTATTGCTGTAATAGCATTTGCTGCAATTATTGCATACCTCATTGTTAAAGCTAATAGACAGATTGATGAAGATTATGCATTAAGCAAGGGTGTTGCATAAATAATATGATTAGAAAATAATAATATAATTCTAAGAAATAGATAGAAAATATAAAGTCATACACAGGAGGGCTATTTATGGGTAATCTGGTTATCGGGATACTTATACCTTTTTTAGGAACTACGCTAGGCTCTGCCTGTGTATTTCTTTTAAAAAAGGATATAAATGTAAAAGTACAAAAATCATTAACCGGGTTTGCGGCGGGAGTTATGGTGGCGGCATCTATATGGAGTTTGCTTATTCCTGCCATAGAGCAATCTGACAATTTAGGGAGAATGGCTTTTATGCCAGCGCTAGCAGGATTTTTGCTTGGAATGTTTTTTCTTTTGTTATTAGATATGACAATACCACATTTACATATGTATGCAGATAAGGCTGAAGGACCAAATGTAAAACTAAAGAAGACAACCATGATGGTTTTAGCAGTCACTCTTCATAATATTCCAGAGGGCATGGCTGTTGGCGTGGTTTTTGGAGGTGTTTTATCAGAAAGCAAACTTATATCTTTGGGAGGAGCATTTGCCCTTGCAATAGGTATTGCTATACAGAACTTTCCGGAAGGAGCGATAATATCCATGCCTCTTCATAGTGAAGGGAAAAGCAAAATGGGGGCTTTTTGGGACGGCACATTATCAGGGATAGTTGAACCTTTAGCGGCTATTATTACTATTGTGGCTATGGGAGTTATAGTTCCGATTATGCCCGTGCTACTTAGTTTTGCAGCAGGGGCAATGATGTATGTGGTGGTTGAAGAATTGATACCTGAAATGTCTTTTGGAGATCATTCAAATATAGGGGTAATAATGTTTTCGTTGGGATTTGTTATAATGATGGCTCTTGATGTAGCTTTAGGATAAAGAATATGTATATATTTTTTAGAAAGGAATATCTATATGGAAAACATAATAATACTTTTAATAATAATTGCCTTGGTGGGTTCTGCAATTTTCTATATTGTAAAAGAAAAAAAGAAGGGCAACAAATGTATTGGTTGCCCTTCTGCAGGAACGTGTCCTCGTGCAAAATGTAATTGTGAAAAAAATAAAAATATTTAATTCCAAAAATCACCGAGGTGATCTTCCATGTTCTGGAACGAAGTTTTTCGTTCCTTTTTATTTGCTTCAACAATTTTAGTAAAAAGGGTGTATTGATGTCAAGAGGAGACAGAGAACCGTCCCCTGTCTCCTTTTGAACTTTAAAAGTCTGTTATAAATGAAAACTATACCTACCTATATTTTAAAAGAATTATACAAAGCGATTTGCGTATGCTATTATTTACAACGTAATTCCTACAAAAGAAGTAGGAAATGAGGAAATAAGGAGAAAACAAATATAAATGCCTAAGAAAGGAGGGTAAGAAATGTCGGAGAGAAACTTAGATTTTGATGCAGTTATTAATAGAAAAAATACGGACTGCCTTAAATATGATTTTGCAAAGCAGCGTGGCCTTCCGGAAGATGTCTTGCCTTTCTGGGTGGCGGACATGGATTTTAAAACTTCTTCTTATGTAATAGATGCGATAAAGGAGAGAGTTGAACACGGAATCTTTGGATACAGCGAATCCGGAGATGATTACTTTAAAGCCGTGGCTGGTTGGATGAAGAAACATCATAACTGGGAAGTTAAAAGAAACTGGCTTGTTAAAACTCCAGGAGTTGTGTGTGCCTTAGCACTTGCGGTTAAAGCATTTACCAACAAGGGCGATGGAGTTTTAATCCAGCAACCTGTGTACTATCCATTTTCAGAAGTAATCAATGATAATGATAGAGTTGTTATAAGCAATGACTTATATCTTGGAGAGGATAACAGATATCACATTGATTTTGAGGATTTTGAAGAAAAGATAATAAATAATAATGTAAAACTTTTCCTTCTATGTAATCCGCATAATCCAACAGGCAGGGTTTTCACTAAGGAAGAACTTATAAAACTTGGTGATATATGCGTGAAACACAATGTGATAGTTGCAAGTGATGAGATTCATAGTGATTTTGTTTTTAGCGGTGAACATACAGTATTTGCTGGAATAAAGAAAGAATTTGAAGACATAACAGTAACTTGCACGGCACCAAGTAAAACCTTCAATCTTGCCAGTATGTTGATATCAAATATCTTTATTGCCAATGGAAATATTAGAAAGGCATTTAAGCATCAGCTTGATGGAGCTGGAATCAGTCAGCTTAGCGCAGTTGGTCTTGAAGCAACTAAGGCAGCATACATCTATGGCGAGGAATGGTACAGAGCAGTTCATTCTTATATAAAGTCTAATATCGATTTTGTTAAGGATTATGTGGGCAAATACATGCCGAAGGTCAAGGTAATTGATGGCGAGGGGACATATTTGGTGTGGCTTGATTTTAGTAAATTATTCGACGTCGAGGAACTTGACCGTAAAATTATATATGATGCAAAATTGTGGCTTGACAGTGGAAAAATCTTTGGAAAAAGTGGTGAAGGTTTCGAGCGTATAAATGTGGCCACAAGCAGAAGTATTTTAAAAGAAGGACTTGATAGATTAAGGGAGTATGTATATCAGTAAACACAATAAAATTTTAATAGAAAGGTATTAAGATGAGCAGTAATACATATAAAGATTTACAAAATTCACATCCCTGTTTTGGCGGACATAAAAATAACGCAGGAAGAATTCATTTGCCGGTTAGTCCTGGATGTAACATAGCATGTAGGTTTTGCGACAGAACAATAAATGATGTGGAAGAGCGACCTGGTGTAACTTCCAAGGTGTTAAAGCCTGAGGATTGTGAAGAAATATTAAAGAAGGCTCTTGATATATGCCCTGACATTAAGGTGGCGGGAATTGCAGGACCGGGAGACACACTGGCATCGGATAATGCATTAAAAACATTTAGAATTATAAAGGATAAATTTCCGAATCTTATCAAATGCATGAGTACAAATGGTCTTTTGCTTAGCGAAAGAGCAGATGAAGTTATAGAAGTAGGGATTGATTCTCTTACAGTTACAGTTAATGCAGTGGATCCTGAAATTGAAAGTAAGTTAAATGCATACATTATCTATCATGGAGAAAAGATAGACGGTGTAGATGGTGCAAAGATACTTATTAAGAATCAGCTTGAAGGAATTAAAAAAATAGCTGATGCAGGGATCACGGTTAAGGTAAATACGGTGCTGGTTCCTGAAATAAACGGTGATCATATTGAAACCATTGCAAAAACTGTGAAGGAAGCGGGAGCAAAGATATATAACATTATTCCCTTGATACCACAGCATGAACTTAAGGATGTAAAAGCACCGATATGTAAGGAAATAGATGAAGCAAGAACAAAAGCTTCAAAATACATAGATGTGTTTAGACATTGTCAGCATTGTCGGGCAGATGCAGTTGGTGTTCCTGGTAAATCAGAATATGGAGATCAAATTTACCAAAGAAGACTTAATGTTAAAGAAACATTTTCACACGGTTGATAAAACCAAGAGCTACTGAAAGTGGCAGTCAGGTTTTAACAAATAAATAATATGAACAATTAGGAAGGATACAAAAATGAGTGAATTAAGACAGATTGCAATTTATGGAAAAGGTGGAATTGGAAAGTCTACAACAACACAGAACTTAACAGCAGGTCTTGTAGAGCATGGAAAGAAGGTAATGGTTGTAGGGTGTGATCCAAAAGCAGATTCAACAAGACTTTTACTTGGAGGACTTGCACAGAAGACAGTTCTTGATACTCTTCGTGAAGAGGGCGAGGATGTTGAACTTGACAGTATCTTAAAGGAAGGTTACGGCGGAACCAGATGTGTTGAAAGTGGTGGACCTGAACCAGGTGTAGGATGTGCAGGTCGAGGAATTATCACATCAATTGGTCTTTTGGAAAACCTTGGTGCTTACACAGAGGATTTGGATTACGTATTCTATGACGTTTTAGGTGACGTTGTATGTGGTGGTTTTGCAATGCCTATAAGAGAAGGAAAAGCTCAGGAAATATATATTGTTGCCAGCGGAGAAATGATGGCAATGTATGCGGCAAATAATATTGCAAAGGGTATTAAGAAGTATAATCGGAGCAATTGTTGCAAAGGGTAAGATGTCTAAGCATAAACTCTTAAGAGCACTTGCAAGTATATATGTTTCCATTACCAGATGTACACCATCAATTGTGTTATTGTTTTTGGTGTTCTATGGATTGCCAGCAGTTTTATACGATTCATTTGGAATAGATATCAATGGGATAGACACTGTGTTCTTTGTTTGCATTACGTTTTCCATATTCCTTGGAGCTTCATCCTCTGAGATAATCAGAGGAGCCTATGAAGCTGTAAGCAAAGGACAATTTGAAGCAGGTTTGTCCGTGGGACTTAGCGAATTTCAAACGTTCATAAGAATTATCCTTCCGCAAATGTTAAAATTCGCTATGCCCAACATTGGTAATATGGTTATATTTATGTTTAAGGAAGGGGCACTATGTTATACCATAGGACTTCGTGACGTGCTTGGTGAGGCTTATTTTTTATCATCAAAAGAATTTAATGCATATTCACTAAGCATGTATATTGCCCTGACATTTATCTACTGGCCTATAACCATTATACTTGAGCGGGCTTTTGGTTATTTTGAATGGAAACTTACACCAAAGCTTAGTAATGAAGAGCTTACAACAAAGCTTGGGGAGGAGGCATAACATGAATATTGATTTTGACTTTATAGTAAGACTTTTTCCAGATGTATTTTCCTATCTTCCCATAACACTTAAAATAGTTCTTTATGCACTTTTGGTTTCATTCCCAGTAGGTGTGATAATGGCTTTGATTAATGTGAAGAAAATAAAGGGGTTATCCCAGATTGTAAGGGTATATATTTCTTTGATCAGAGGAACCCCCCTAATATTGCATATCTATGTAATATATACAATAGGACCTTTCTTTATAGAAAAAGTATTTAAGACCCTGCATTTTAAAAAGAGTGTATATGATGTTGATAATATAGTATATGCCATTATTGCTCTTTCTCTTACAACAACGGTTTCAATATCTGAAGCCATAAGAGCTGGTTTGCTATCTGTTGATAAGGGACAGGAAGAAGCAGGATATTCTGTGGGATTATCAAAATTACAGACTTTTCTAAGAATAGTTTTTCCACAGGCACTTGTGGCAGCCTTTCCGGTAATTGGAAATACAATAGTGGAACTTATTAAAGGAACATCACTTTCCTTCCTGGTTTCTGTTACAGAAATAACTGGTAGAGCAAAAATAGTAGGTGGCGTTGAACTTAGATATTTTGAGGCATATCTTACGATATTCTTTGTGTATATTATCCTGATTGGAACGGTTGAGTTAATTATTAAGGCACTTGAGAAGAGAACAGGAAGATACAGATATGGAGGTCAGTATGCTAAAAGTTAATGATGTATATAAATCCTTTGGAAACAATGAAGTGTTAAAAGGCGTAAGCTTTAATGTTGAAAAGGGTGATGTGGTTGTTATTCTTGGTCCAAGCGGATCAGGAAAAACAACATTACTTAGATGTATAGAGTTTTTTGAAAAGGCAGATAAAGGAAATGTGGTTTTAAGTGACAAGGTGTATTCTCTTTCTGAACATACCAAGAAAAATGCAAAAGAGTTTAGAAAACATACAGCATTTGTTTTTCAGAATTACAATTTGTTTAATAATAAAACAGCTCTTGGTAATGTAATGGAGGGACTTGTTACAGCAAGAAAGATTCCTAAGGAAGAAGCTAAGAAAATAGCTATATCTGCCCTTGAAAAGGTAGGATTAAAAGATAGGATTAATTATTATCCAGTGCAGCTTTCAGGTGGACAGCAGCAGAGAGTTGGAATTGCAAGAGCACTTGCAGTTAACCCAGATGTTATATTTTTTGATGAACCTACATCAGCACTTGATCCTGAACTTGTAGGTGAAGTGTTAGGCACCATGAAAGAACTTGCGAAGGATGGAACCACCATGGTAGTTGTAACCCATGAGATGAAATTTGCCAAGGAAGTCGGAACAAAAATAATTTTTATGGATGAAGGAAAGATTGTTGAAGAAGGAGCGCCTGATGACATCTTTACAATTCCTAAGAATGAAAGAACAAGACAGTTCCTTGCAAGATATATAGATAATTTTGATTATGTTATTTAATTTTTGATTGATTATGTTATTTTAATTTTTTATTGATTATGTTATTTGATTTTTGGTTGATTAGATATTTTAGTTAAGTGGCAGGAGTTGAATATGGGATTTAGAGTTGCAGTCGCATCATCTGATGGAATCGTGGTTAATTCGCATTTTGGAATGGCTGAAAACTTTTATGTTTTTGAACTGGATGATGGTGAAATAAAATTGATTGATAAACGAGAGGTTTTAAATGATGCAAAGGGTTGTGCCTGCGGAGGCGAAGCTGATGCTCATAAAAATACATTACTTGAAAAGATAAAATTAATTAATGACTGTCAATATGTGCTTATTAGCAGAATCGGTATAGGAGCAGAAAATTTGCTTAATGATTTTGGGATAGCAGCATACGAGATTCCAGGATTTATTGATGAGTCACTGGGTAAGTTAAATTCTTATGTGGAATTAGATAATTTGTTAAGTTGCAGATAGGAGAAGCGATGAGAGAACAGACAAGAATAGTTAAGGGAACAGGAAATGATGAGGTGTCAGGCTGTATAGACATTCCAATTTACAGGGGTGTTGTTTATGCTCATGATACTTTAGAATTTGATCATAACAGATCATATTATGCAAGGTGTGGAACACCAACCACAAAACTGGTGGAGGAAAATATAGCATTCCTTGAAAAAGGAGATAAAGCACTGCTTACCAGTAGTGGAATGGGTGCCATTTCTGTTGTACTCAAACTATTTAAGCCTGGGGATCATATCATCGTTACAGCTGATCTTTACGGAGGAAGTTACAGATACTTTAAGGAGTTCTATGCTGATTATGGTATTGAATTTGATTTTGTTGATACCTGGGATATTGAGGAAGTTAAGAAACATATAAAGAAAGAAACAAAGGGCTTCTTTATTGAAACTCCATCTAATCCGGCAATGCATGTAACTGACCTTCGGGCAATTGGTACCTTGGCAAAGGAAAATAATGCATATTTCATAGTGGACAATACATTGCTTTCTCCATATTTTCAAAAGCCATTAACCCTTGGAGCGGACATAGTGGTTCACAGTGCGACAAAATACTTAGGTGGACACAATGATTTGCTTGCGGGAGTGATTGTAATAAAGGGTGAAGAATTAATAGAAAAATTATACTATGCATATATAAGCGAAGGAAATAATATAAGTGCAGAGGATGCATGGCTTCTTAACAGAAGTTTAAAAACTCTTCCTGTAAGAGTTGAGAGACAGCAGTCTAATGCCATTGAGATTGTTAAGTTCTTGAAAACACTGCCGGAGGTTGATAAAGTATACTATGTGGGAGATGAGGAAAGAGAAGATTATGAACTTTCTAAATCACAGACCACAGGCTTTGGCGGAATGATTTCTTTTAGTGTTAAACATAAGGAAAGGATTAAGGATTATTTGCCGAAGTTTAAGGTTATTAATTTTGCAGAGAGCTTAGGCGGTGTTGAAAGCCTTATTACTTATCCATATTTGACTACTCAGGAACCAATTCCTGAAGACCTTAGAAAACATACAGGTGCAGATGAGAGTTTACTTAGACTTTCCATTGGACTTGAGGATGTTGAGGATTTAAAGGAAGACTTGGCACAGGCGCTATCGTAGTTTGCCGTGAAAAGGTGTTAATGATTTGGTGGATGATGTGGTGTGAAGGTGAGGCTTGTATATTTAGACGAATGTTTTGACAGGAAGGGATTTTGATATGAGTGTGGTTGAGACTCCTCTTGGAAAAATCAGCATAACAGGTAAGGCAGAATATTATGGTAGTGGAAAAATAAAGTCTGTAATTGCTGATGAAGAAACAGAAGTTGTATTAAAAGTTAATGGTGAAGAAAAGAGGGGCATACTAAACTATTCCTTTGATCATCCAAGAAAAATCTACAGGGCTTCCGTATCATTTTTTGAGAATGGAAACATTAAGAGCGTTTATTTTGAAGAGCCTATAGAGGTTGGCACTAGTGTTGGCGGTATAGAAGCTGAGTTTATAACATTCTATGAGGATGGTTCGGTTAAAGGAATTTATCCAAGGTATGGACAGGTAAATGCTTACTGGAGCGAAAGGGATGAATTCAATATCAGTAATTATATGAGAATTAATCTTGAAAATGTTGGCTTGATTTTAAAACCAATGATTCTGGGATTTTATAATAGCGGGGAGTTAAGATATATTTCAGTCTGGAAAGATACGCCGGTAACAATACCTACCAAGTATGGCCAGATAAAGACGGAGTTTGGTTTTGAATTATATAAAGGCGGACAGCTTAAATCCATCGAACCGGTGATAGGAACGAAAATAGAAATAGCTGGTGAAGAAAAAAATGCATTTAGGTTGTTTGGAAATGCTTTTCATGCCACAGATAATTATTTGAGATTTGACGAAAATGGAACAGGGGACGGTTCCTCGTTTCAGATTGAATGAGTGGAACAGGGGACGGTTCCTCGTTTCAGATTGTGGAACAGGGGACGGTTCCTCGTTTCAGATTGAATAAGAAGACAGGAATACCTACGGGTGTTCCTGTTTTTGATTGCATATTAAGCTGATTAGGGAAGGTTTTTGGGAACCGTTAAAAATGCTTAAAATTAAAAACTTGGAGATAATTCCCCAAAAGTGCATTAAAAAACATAGTTTTGAGGGAGTTATCTCCAAAAACTTCGAGATAATTCCCCAAAAGTTGATTTTTTGGTTGACAGACTCTTTGGTGAAAAATATAATGAAAGTAGTATATATGAGTGGCTTAAAGAAAGAAAGGGAACATATAATGGTTTCCTTTAAGGAGGGTATTTCATGATTGGAAGAAAAGAAGAAATTGGTATACTTGATGATTGTGTAAAAAGCAATAGACCAGAGTTTTTAGCGCTTTATGGGCGCAGAAGAATAGGAAAAACATATTTAATAAAAGAATACTTTAACAATTCATTTTCATTTTATGCTACAGGGGTACAAAATTGTAACACAAGGCAACAGTTGCGTATCTTTAAGGAGGCACTGGTAAAGTATGGAGATAAGGATAAGACAATTCCAAAAGATTGGTTTGATGCATTTGCAAGATTGATAAGTGTGTTGGAAAGTGATGATGTTACAAGAGAATACAAGAGTGGAAAACGAGTCATATTTTTAGATGAATTGCCATGGATGGATACGCCAAGGTCAGAATTTAGAAGTGCTCTTGATTATTTTTGGAACAGCTGGGGATCATCACAAAAAGATTTGCTGTTAATTATTTGTGGTTCTGCCACATCATGGATAATTAATTACATTGTTAAGGATACAGGTGGTTTTTATAATAGATTAACTAGACAAATAAGACTTATGCCTTTTACACTAAGTGAGTGTGAGGAATTATTAGAATCTAATAATATGCACATGACAAGAAAACAGATTATAGAATGCTATATGGTATTTGGTGGCGTTGCTTATTATTTAAACTATTTGAAACCATCCTTTAGCTTGGCACAGAATATAGAGATGCTATTTTTCCAGGAGAATAGTCCATTAAAGCATGAGTTTAGACAACTGTTTTATTCATTGTTTAGAAATGCAGATAATTATATAAATATTATAAAAGAATTAGCAAAAAAGAATTCTGGTATGACTAGGGCAGAACTAAATAGCAATGAGAAAATTGTAAGTGGAAAGGAACTAACTAAGTGCCTTGAAGAATTAGAACAATGTGGCTTTATTAGAAAATATAACGATTTTTCTAAAAAGATAAATGGTGGTCATTATCAAGTGATTGATTCTATGTGTTTATTTAATATTGCATTTGTTGAAAATAAAAAAATAGATTCGTGGATCGATTTTATTAATACACCTGCATATTATAATTGGGGTGGACTAGCATTTGAAAAGGTATGTTTGCTCCATACAAAACAGATTAAAAATGCACTTGGTATTTCGGGCATTTTTAGTAATGAGTTTTCATGGCGAAGCAAAAAAACAGAAGATGGTGCACAGATTGATTTATTAATTGATAGGAAAGATGATGTAATAAATGTTTGTGAAATAAAATATACTGAAAATGATTTTGCCATAGATAGTAAATATGAAAAAGAGTTAGTACATAAAATGGATGTGCTCCGCAATGAAACGAAAACCAAGAAGGCGTTATGGCTTACAATGATTACTTTATCTGGTTTAAAGGATAATAAGTATAAAAATATTGTAGTTAATGAATTGAGTGGAGAGGATTTGTTTTCTTAAATAGAAATGGGGATAGTATAATTAATTATTTTTTGTAGTAAGTTGTATTAAACAGTAGGAGCGGGTTATGAATAGAGTACATGATGAATTACGTCTAGGGTTTGAAAGTGCCTACATAGATGGTAGTATTGCGGCAAATGCATTGTACAAACCACAGTTTATTTCAAATAATTATAAAGAAGGCAAAAAGGTTTTATCGTCAATAGAAGATGAGTTAAAGAAATGTGATAAGTTTCAGATAAGTGTTGCTTTTATCACAATGGGTGGAATAACACCACTTCTTTCAACTTTTGAGGAACTGGAAAAGAAGAATATTCCGGGTGAAATTCTAACTACTAATTATCTTAATTTCAGTGAACCAAAAGCACTTGAAAAATTAAATAGTCTTAAGAATATAAAACTCAAAATGTATGATGTGGAAAAGGCTCAAGAGGGATTTCACACAAAGGGATATATTTTTAAGAAGGAAGAAATATATAGGATAATCATTGGAAGTTCAAATATTACAAAAGATGCATTAACAGTTAATCATGAATGGAATACTAAAATCATATCAACTAGTCAAGGCGAAGTTGCTAAGGAAATAGTTGAAGAGTTTAATGATTTTTGGAATTCTGAGTGTTCTTTAGAATTTGATGATTTTTATGAGATATATAAAGAAAAGTATAATATTATAAAAAGGCAAAGAGAAATTGCTAAAAGCGAAGAAGTTATATCTTTTGAAAAATATAGATTACAGCCAAACTCCATGCAGGTGGGGTTTATTAATAATTTAAGGAAGATTGTAGAAAGAGGTGAGAACAAAGCACTCTTAATATCTGCAACAGGAACTGGTAAGACATATGCTTCTGCATTTGCCATGAGAGAGTTGGGATATAAGCGTGTGTTGTTTCTTGTTCATAGAGTACAACTTGCAAAGCAGACAAAGAAGTCTTATGAGAAAGTATTTGCGGGGAATGTTTCCATGGGTTTAGTTGGTGCAGGACATAAGGAATATGATAAGGATTTTGTTTTTGCAACTGTTCAAACATTATATAAAGATGAGTATTTAAAGAAGTATAAAAAGGATGAATTTGATTGTATTATTTTAGATGAGGCACATCGTTCTTCGGCAAATACATATCAAAGAGTAATGGAGTATTTTAATCCTAAGCTATGGCTTGGCATGACTGCAACGCCTGATAAAAGAGATGACAATATCGTAAATAATAATATATATGAAATTTTTGATCATCAAATCGCATATGAAATCAGGTTGCAGCAGGCTATGGAAGAGGATTTGCTTTGTCCATTTCATTACTTTGGAATAAGTGATATTTCTCTTTTAGAAGAAAATCAGATTAAGGCGAGGAAGATGTCTGAAAGTGATTTTAATATGCTTACAAGTGAAGAAAGAATTAAGCATATTGTTTCAAAAGCAGAGTATTATGGTTATAGTGGGGATAGAGTTAAGGGGTTGGTATTTTGTAGTAGAATAGATGAGTCTAAAATGCTTTCGGATAAGTTTAATGAACAGATAAATCCAGAAACTGGCAGGAAATATAGAACTTTAGCACTAAATGGAGATGCTTCAGAAGAGGAGAGAGAAAGTGCCTTTGAAAGATTGGCCATGGATGAAACAGAAGATGGATTAGAACCGTTGGATTATATTTTCTCGGTTGAGATATTGAATGAGGGTGTTGATATAGTTGAGGTTAATCAGGTGATTATGCTAAGACCCACACAATCACCCATAGTTTTTATTCAACAGTTGGGAAGGGGACTTAGAAAGGCCGAAGGTAAAGAGTATGTTGTAATACTTGATTTTATAGGAAACTATAATAATAATTATATGATTCCGATAGCATTATCAGGAGATAGAACATACAATAAGGATAATATTCGCAAAGATGTTATAAGTGCAAATAATACTATTCCAGGAGCGTCAACAATTCACTTTGATGAGGTGGCCAAAGAAAAAATCTTTTCATCAATTGATAGGATAAGGGGCATGAAATCCATAATAAGAGAAAGTTATATCTCATTAAAGAACAGATTAGGAAGAGTTCCTTATTTGATGGATTTTTATGAAAATGGTGAAATTGATCCTTTGGTAATAATAAAGGAATATAAAACTTATCAGATGTTTTTGGAAACCGTTGAAAAAGAAGATTATATTGGAAAAATATCTGGTGATGATTATATAGTTTTAGAGTATTTATCAAAAACTATTTTAAGTGGTGCGCGTCCTCATGAACTTATAATATTAAAGGAACTACTTAAGAATAATGAGTATAGTTATGATAAGTTTAAAAAGGATTTTTATGACGCGTATGGATATGAGCCAGATAAAAAATCTGTTGATGATGCAATTAAAGTATTACAAGGATGCTTCGTAAGTACAAAGTTAGAGTATGATAAGTATTGCCATGTGGATATAATTTCATATGATGATAAGAAAATATTCAGACGATTGTCAGCATTTGCAAATAGAATTAATCATCATGAATTTTATAAACAGTTAAAAGATATTATTGATATTGGGCTTAATAAGTATTATGAAAAATATAAGGATGGTGCCAGTGAAAAGGAACCATTTGTCCTTTATGAAAAATACTCTAGGCGTGATGTGAGTTTGATTATGAATTGTGGAAAAGATTTATCTTCAACAATGTATGGTATGAAAAAGATAGAAGATGATACTTTTATTTTTGTAACATACCATAAACAGGAAAGTGAAGATGGTAAAGAGTATTTGGAAGGTAAACCGGATTATGCGGACGCGTTTGAAGACAGTGTATATTTTAGATGGGATTCTCAGATAGGTAAAGGCGTTGAAAGTTCATACATGAAGGATGTAAGTAATGCTAAACGTAAACATTTGCTCGTTAAAAAGAGTGATGCAGAATCCAATTTCTATTATATGGGAGAGTTTGACATTGTCAGTATTGTGCCTGATAAAAAGAATGATAATAATGGTAAAGAAAAAGATATTGCAAAGGTCGTGTTTAAAATGCATAATCCTGTAAGAGAGGACATACTAAAATATCTTGATAGTAATATTTCTATCGCGGAGGAAGCGTAATGAAAAGTATAAGAGTAGTTGCAGCAGTTATAAAGGATGGAGATAAGATTTTTGCAACTGAGCGTGGTTATGGAGGTTTTAAAGGTGGATGGGAATTTCCGGGTGGAAAGATAGAAGAGGGAGAAACATCCAAAGAGGCATTAAAGCGAGAAATAAAAGAGGAATTGGATGTTGATATTGAAGTTGGAGATTTTATAAAAACTGTTGAATATGATTATCCGGAATTTCATTTGTCCATGGATTGTTTTTGGTGTGAAATAATTAGGGGCGAGTTGACTTTAAAAGAACATCAAGCGGCGCGTTGGTTGACTAAAGAAACCATAAACGATGTTGGTTGGTTGCCAGCTGATATAGAACTTGTGAAAATGATTTCTAATGGAGACGGCAAACCATGGATAAAATAAGTGTATGTGGAGAAGAATATAGAGTTATCCGATTGCTTGGTCATGGTAAGGGCGGATATTCATATCTGGTGGAGCAAGGCGGCAAGCAGTATGTTTTAAAACAAATACATCATGAACCCTGTTCATATTATACTTTTGGAAATAAGATTGAAGCAGAGAGGCATGATTATGAGAGACTTCTTAATGCTGGTATACGAATTCCCAAAATGTTTGCCATTGATATGGAAAAGGAAAGAATCCTGAAGGAATATTTCAAAGGAGATACTGTTTTTGAGATGGTTAGAGACGGTGTTTCGGTGGAAAAGTTTCTGCCACAGGTTAGGCAAATGGCTGTACTAGCGCAAGATAAAGGACTTAATATAGATTACTTTCCAACTAATTTTGTAGTGCAGGATGATTTAATTTGGTATATTGATTATGAATGTAATGATTATATGGATGAGTGGAATTTTGAAAATTGGGGAATCAAGTATTGGTCGAGAACACCAGAGTTTGAAATGTATTTAAAGGAACATGAAAAAGAAGAGTTATAAAGGAGACAGTAACGTAAATAAGGGGGAAACCAACATGAAAAAAGGAACGAACATGAAAAAACAAACTAATTTATTAATTTGCATACTTATCATTTTATGCATAAGTGTGTTTAGTGGTTGCAATAAGCAATTAAAGAAAGACAAAGAAGGGACAAAGACGACTACGGAAAAGACGAGTGGTTCAGAAACCGGCAACTTAGAAACCGGTGATTTTGAAGACGGCAAGAATGAAGATGAAAGTAGTAAATCTAAAGAGGGTGAACCTTACAATGGTGAATATACTCTTTACGATGGCAACAGTCTTATGGATTACACTGGAAAAAGAGAAGGGGTAGATGGCGCATTAAAATATACTTCAGATCAGGTTAAAAATTACTATGATTTGGTTATTGATTTTGATGCAGATAACCACGCCCTGGATATTGAGCAGAACTTGGTATATGTTAATAACACTGGGGACGATCTTAAGGATATGTACTTTAACATTATTCCTGATGCCTTTGAAGAGGAATGTGGTGGCCCGGTTAAAGTTGATAAACTTACGATTGACGATAAAGACTATGAATTTACTAAGGAAGATACTACTGTTTACAGCGTAAATTTGGAAGATGAAATTGAGTCTGGAAGTACTGCGCAAGTTTATATTAAGTACAGGGTTGTTATTCCTGGTATTGAGGATAGATTTGGATATGTGGATGGTGAGTATAACATTGGTAATGCGATTATTACTCCTGCCATGTATGAGGGCGGCAAATGGTTAAGCCAGCCATACGTAGAAATTGGTGATGCATTTTACACGGATATTGCAGATTATAAGGCGGTAATCAATGTTCCTGATGGATATAAGGTAGCAACTTCGGGAACTCTTGATGATGGCGTCTTCTATGCAAAGAGTGTTCGTGACTTTGCAATGTTTATTTCAAATACATGTGAGGTTATGGAGGATACTTTTGATGATATAGCCATTAATGTTTATTATTTAGAAGGTGATGGAGCTCTTGCCCCTTTATGCATCGATGCGGCAAAGGACTCTTTTGAATTATTTAATGAGGCATATGGCGGTTATCCATATGATTCCATGAATATTGCAATTACGCCGCAAAGTAGTGGTGTTGGTGGTATGGAATATCCTGGTCTTATTATGATTTCTTCCGGAGGAGGACTTGATGGAGAAGGATATGATACAGATGATGATTATGAAAAAGATAGTTTTAAGCAAATAGTTGCTCATGAAATGGCACATCAGTGGTTCTATGGAATAGTAGGAAATGATGAAGTGAGGTTCCCTTTTGTTGATGAGGCATATGCGACATTTAGTGAATGGCTTTATTCGGAAAAATGCTTGGATGGAAGCTTGTCAGGTTACAGAGAGGGCTTTGGACCTATTGTGGATAATACAGATAACCCGGGAGAATTATTAGACAGGTCTCTTTATGACTGGGGTGATGCGCCGGAAACTGAAGCAGGCTATGGTTTGATTTACTTTATTGGTGGTTGCATGCATATTGATATGATGGACGCACTTGGCAAGGATGAGTTTATGAAGGATTTGAAAGGGTATGTTGAAAAGTATGCATTTGCCGAGGTTAGCAGAGACGATTTTGTAGATTATTGGAGTCAGTTTGATGAGACCAAGAAGGTTCTTGAAAATTATGGATTAAAATAGGAGACAGGGAGACAGGGGAGCGAAAGCGGAACAGGGGACGGTTCCTCGTTCCAAAAAAATGGAACGAGGAACCGTCCCCTGTTCCGCTTTCGCCGATTTTTTTTGATTTACGAAAACGATTTAGGTTGATTTTTAAAATAAGTATGCTATAATCCTTTTTGGATGTTTTATTTACATGTAAATTTATTAAGGAGGTTAGATAGTAAATATGAGCAAGAATATTTTAAAAGCTATGACATCTATCGTATTTACCCTTGCATGCTTATTTGTATTAAGTAAAAGCGCATGGGCAGGTACAATGTATCAGACAGGTAATTCAGAAACTTCAGTAACAGTTAATTGGGAAAGTCTTGCAAGTTATAATTCTGGATCATACAGCATGACAGCTCAGAAGATTGGATATGTTGAGATTCCACAGGATGCTGATTATGAAAAAGAATCATCACTTAAGGCACAGGCGGAGACAAACGCACAGAATGGTCAGATTACAGTAACTCCAGGAACATATTCATATACAATTACTGGATTAAAGGCTCAGGCAGAGTATTATGTAGTTCTTTATTATGCATACACATCAAGTTACGGCTATGCATATGAGAATACTGCAGGTATTCCAGCATTTACTAAGATTAAGAAAGTTACTAATGTAGCTCAGCGTAAGTGGTGGAAATATATTGAATCAGTTGATGTATCATGGGATACAATTCCATCATATTACAGCTCAAATGTATCATATGATATTGTTTTCATGGATGCAAAGGGTAATACTATTGAAAAGAAAACTGGTGTTTCATACAATAGTTATTCACATGCAATCAAGAATAACAAGATTTATAAAATTAAAGTACGTGCAACAAGAAAAGCTGACTCATACAATATGAAGGGTATGGGTACAGAAACAACAGCTTGGTCAGATGTTCAGTATCTTTTCACACAGCCTACAATTACTTCTTCATCTTTAACAAAGTCAAAGATGAAACTTAAATGGGGCAAGATTGCTGGCGTTACAAGCTACGATGTATATGTATCAACAAAGCAGAACTCAGGATTCAAGAAAGTTAAAACTCTTAAGGCTAAGAAGACTTCTGTTACAATTAAGAAATTCAAAGGTAAGAAGTTAAAGAAGCTTAAGAAAAAGAAATATTATGTATATATCGTTCCTAACAAGAAAGTAAATGGTAAGATTGTAAAGAAAGATGTTACATATGTTTACGAAATCAGATTTGGAAAGAATGGCTTCTCAGAAGGCTATAAATAAAATCTAATAGAGATTAATAGAGGAGACAGAGAATATTCTCTGTCTTCTTTAACTATAAGGAGAAGTACATTGGTCAGAAAAAGTATACAGTTTTTTGGACGAGTTCAGGGAGTTGGATTTAGGTATCGGGCGTTTTATGCAGCTCAAAGTTTCAGGTGCACCGGATGGGTTAAAAATGAATGGGACGGGAGCGTTCTTATGGAAATACAGGGCAGTGAAGAAACTATCGATAAGGTTTGTATGGAAATAGCAGATGGGACATTTGTTCATATAGAAGACATTAAAGTTAAGGTGTTGCCATTAGTGGAAAATGAGAGAAGTTTTAAAGTTCGGTATTAATTATGTATGGAGCAATATTAGGAGATATGATTGGGGCACCTTTTGAATTCGATAGAGGTGATAAAACAAAAGATTTTGAATTGTTTATTGAGGAGACGGGATTTACAGATGATTCAGTAATGACTATTGCTGTGGCTGAAGCAATGTTGAAGATTAAGGCAAATATGGAGGGTGATTTAAAAGAAATTCTTGTTTCATATTTACAAAAATGGGGACGTAAATATCCATATGCAGGATATGGAGCTATGTTTATTAATTGGATATTTGCTGATAATCCTAAACCTTACGGTAGTTTTGGTAATGGTTCTGCTATGAGAGTTTCTTCGGTGGGTTGGCTCTTTGATAATCTTGATGAAGTAAGAAAGTATGCGAGAATTTCTTCAGAAGTTAGCCATAATCATCCCGAAGGAATTAAGGGGGCTGAGGCAGTAGCTAGTGTTATTTTCCTTGGAAGAACAGGTCATTCTAAGGAGGAAATCAAGAACTTTATTATAAAGGAATTTCACTATGATTTGTCCAGAACCTGCGATGAGATACGACCTGATTATTATCATGTTGAGACTTGCCAAAAGACAGTTCCGGAGGCTATAACTGCATTTTTGGAGGGTGAGGATTTCGAGGATGTTATTAGAACTGCGGTTTCCCTTGGTGGCGATTGCGATACCCTGACCTGCATTGCTGGTGCAATGGCGGAAAGTATTTATGAAATTCCTGATTGGATGAAGGATGAGTGTAGAAAGAGACTGCCTGATGATATGCTAAAAGTTCTTGATGAGGTATATCTCGGCAAATGTTAGGATAGTTTTAAGTTTAAAAAGTGATTGCATATACTTCGCCTGACCGCTATAATCACAGTAGGATAAATAGTAGTGCTATGTGATGTATAAAAACTGTATTAATAGTCGGAGGTTTTTTGGTTATGACATTGAGAAAATGGGCTGATATTATTATCAGTATTTGCTTGGTTTTAGTTATATTTGCCGGGGTATTTAGTGAAAAAACATATGCAGGATACAAGGATTGCACTGAGGAAGTTGAGGCAACAATTGTAAGCTGCGAATATGCGAATACCACAAAAAACAGAATTAAGCTTACAATTAAATATACATACACATATGATGGTAAGGAATACGATGCAACATATGTGACCAAGAAGTCTTATACTTTTGTTAGTGGAAATAAGATTACTCCGCCTTCTCAGGATCAGGTTAATGAATATGTGAACAAATACCTTGCGAAGAAAACTGTAAAGGTTAATCCTAATAAGCCATCGGAGTATACATTTGATAATGATACAACTAGAAACTGGAAGATTATAATTGCTATTGTTCCAGTGGTAATAATTGGTTTTACTTTAGTTATTATTATTAAAAATAAGGATCAATTTGCAAGAATGGCAGAACAAAGGAGGTAAATATGTATAGGGCACATGAAAAAAGATATGAAGAGATGAAGTATAACAGATGTGGGAAGAGTGGATTGCTACTTCCAGCTGTTTCCTTGGGACTATGGCATAATTTCGGTGATAATGGTGACTATGATAACATGGTCAGTATGTGTAAGTTGGCGTTTGATAGTGGTATTACTCACTTCGATCTTGCTAATAATTATGGGCCGGAGGCAGGAAGTGCTGAAAGGAATTTTGGTAGGATTTTAAAGGATGTATTTGCCGGATATAGAGATGAATTAATTGTTTCCACTAAAGCCGGTTATTATATGTGGGAAGGTCCTTATGGTGACTGGGGAAGCAGAAAATATTTGATTTCAAGTCTTGACCAGTCATTAAAAAGATTGGGACTAGAGTATGTGGATATTTTTTATCATCACAGAATGGATCCCAATACACCTCTTGAAGAAACCATGGGTGCTTTGTCACAGATTGTAAAAAGTGGAAAGGCCCTTTATGTTGGGCTTTCAAATTATGACGGAGAAACTTTAAAAAAAGCCAGCGAGATTCTTGGAAGTGAAAGAGTTCCATTTGTTATTAATCAGAACAGATATAATATTTTTGATAGAACCATTGAGAATAATGGACTTAAGGAAGAAGCAAGGAAACTCAATAAGGGTGTAATCTGCTTTTCACCTTTAGAACAGGGTTTGCTTACAGATAGATATTTAAATGGAATTCCAGATGACAGCAGAGTAAAAACAGATGGTCGTTTCTTAAATGAAAGTCAGATAAATGAGGAAAAGATAGCAAAGATTAGAGCCTTAAATCTTCTTGCTATGGAGAGGAATCAGACTCTTGCACAAATGGCTCTTGCCTGGATTTTAAAGGATGATGTTATTACATCGGTATTGGTTGGTGCATCAAAGCCTCGGCAAATAGCTGACAGCATAAAGGCTATTAATAACACCAACTTTACAGAAGAAGAACTTAAGCGAATTGATGATATTATTAAATAAGCAAAATGGCGATTTCGTACTCCTTTATGGTTTTAGCTTTTCTAATGGGTTTTAAATCCTTTGGGGAAAGGTTAAGGTAAGTACCCCAAAAACTCCAAAGCTCTTTCATTTTAAAGAGGGTTGGAGTATCACCGGACATTATTTTTATGTAGTTTTCAAGTATTTCATTGTGAAATGCCTTGAAGGTTTGGAACGAATCACTGCTTTTTACTGTGCCTGGATGATTTGTTGTTTGGCCCATGTTAATTGTAGTGGATACTGAACTTGTTATTTGTCGTAACTTAAAAGATAACTCGGGATTCTTAAGTGCGCCTCTTCCAATCATGATGCTACTTGTTTGTGGGCATATTTTCAGTAGCTTATTTAAAGATTCTTCATCATCAATATTACCGTTATAACAAAGAGGAATATTAAGTGTATTTTGGGCTTCCTTAAAGCATTCAATGTGGGGAAGTCCTTTATATTGCTCTTCTAAAAGTCTTGCATGAATTATAAGTTCCTTTATTGGATATTTGGAATATATTTTTAATATATCGGGCCATTCATTGAGACTTTCTATTCCAAGTCTTGTTTTTATTGAAATGTCTAACTCGCTTTTTTCAAATATTTCATCCATAAATTTTGTAAGGTTATTTAGGTCTGCAAGAATTCCGGCACCGCGTCTCTTTGTGGTAACTGTTTTTGAAGGGCAGCCAAAGTTTAAATTAACTTCTTTATAACCCAATTCTTTTAACTGATTAATAATGGATAAAACAGTTTCACTTTTGTTGCCGAGAATTTGTGGTATTAAGCAATTAACCTTGTTATTTTCAGGAAGTACTTCAAAAAGCTCCTTTGTTTTTAAATTTTTGTTTGCAATAAAAGGAGTGAAGTATTTGTCGATATTTCCATAGTATTTTTCATAGGCGTTTCTATATATGTAATTAGTGATGCCTTCCATAGGCGCTAAGTAAATATTCATATTTTTCTCTTTCGGATTTATTAATGATTTGTTGTTTTTATTATTTAATAATAATTGGTTTCTCTGTGTTTAAATTGGGCTATTCCCATGATTCATAATTTTATGAAAAACAGTGGGAGAAATCAAGTTGCTTTTGGCAAGTTAAGGGTGTAAAACAAATGATATTATGATAAAATATATGAGAAGATTGAGAATCGTCTTGTCTTCGGAGGATGTATATGAAAAGTTTTTTGAAGTATTTAAAACCTTATACGCTTCTTTGCGTTATGGCTCCATTACTTAAGATGCTTGAGGCAACCTTTGAACTTATAGTTCCTTTGGTTATTGCAAGTCTTATTGATAATGGTATCGCAAAAGGAGATAAGACAAGCATTGCTGCTGATGCAGTGCTTCTTTTTGCGTTGTCTTTAGTTGGGTTGATTGCTGCAATTACAGCACAGTATTTTTCTGCAAAAACAGCAATGAATTTTGGTGGAGAAGTAAGAAGGGTTTTATTTAATAAGATAGAGAAACTTTCCTTTAGGGATTTGGATGAAGTGGGAACTTCTTCCTTAGTTACTCGCATGACGGTGGATGTTAATCAAATGCAAAACGGAGTTAACATGATTTTAAGACTTCTTCTTAGATCTCCGTTTATTGTGTTTGGGGCAACCATTATGGCTGTTAGGATTAATGCAGAATTTGCCGGTACTTTCTTTATGGTGTTACTTGCTCTTTTTATTGTAGTTATATTTGTTGTATTAATATCTGTGCCGCTTTTAAAAAGGGTATCTGAAAAAATGGATACGCTTACTCTTAAGGTTCGGGAAAACATTGTGGGCGTTCGTGTGGTTAGGGCATTTAATAAATCGGAGGAAGAGGAAAAAGAAGTATTTGCTGCGGTGGATAATCTTGAAAAAATGCAACTTATTGTGGGGAGAATTTCATCCATTCTTAATCCGGCCACACTTTTAATTGTAAATGCAGGTATTGTTATACTACTATATTCTGGTGGAATGAGGGTTAATAAGGGCACTATGATTAAGGGGGATGTAGTTGCAATTTATAATTACATGTCCATGATACTTATAGAATTAATTAAGTTTGTAAATTTTGTATATTTAGTTTCTAAAATGCTTGCCGGAGCTCAAAGAGCAGAGAAAGTTTTGAACATGGATGTTTCCGTTAAGTATCCGGAAGAAACAAATACAAGCAGGGAAAATAATCCAAATAAGAAAACAACAAGTAAGAAAACAAATGTGAATCTAAGTGAAAAAACTAATGAGAATGAAGATACAAACTTCATCGAATTCAAGAATGTGTGTGCATCCTATGGTGAAGGTGAGGATGCAATTAGTGATGTGACATTTGCCGCAAATAAGGGTGAAGTTGTGGGAGTCATTGGTGGTACCGGTTCTGGTAAAAGTACTTTGGTTAATTTGATTCCAAGGTTTTATGACATAAATAGTGGAAGCATTACAATTGATGGAGTTTCTGTTGTGGATTATTCCAAGGAAGATTTAAATGAGATGATTTCCATTGCCATGCAGAAGGCGGTTATGTTTTCTGGAAGCGTTGCGGACAATCTAAGGATTGGCAAGGAAGATGCTGATAATAATGATATTATAAGAGCACTTAAGCTTTCCGAAAGTTATGACTTTGTTTTTGAAAAAGAGGGCAATATTGATTATAAAATAGTTCAGGGTGGAAAGAATTTATCCGGTGGTCAGAGACAGCGATTGTCCATTGCCAGGGCATTAATCAAGGATTCGGATATTTTGATTTTTGATGACAGTTTTTCGGCTCTGGATTTTGCTACAGAAGCAAAACTTAGAAATAATATTGATGAGATTAAAAAAGACAAGGTAATCTTTTTGGTAAGTCAGAGGATAAGTTCCCTAAAGAAGGCTGACAGAATATTGGTTTTGGACAGGGGCAATCTTGTAGGTATTGGCAGTGAAAAGGAACTGCTTGAAACTTGTGAAGTTTATAGAGAGATTTGGGAATCCCAGAGTGGAACAGGGGACGGTTCCTCGTTCCAAAGTTAGATGGGAGTGGAACGGGGTGGAACGAGGAACCGTCCCCTGTTCCAAGGTGTTGATTATGAAGATTTTAAAGTATTTTAAAAAGTATATATGGTTGATTGTACTTTCATTTGCCTGCGCTGCCATAACCACATTGTGTCAAACCATGATTCCGCTTTCCATCGGAAGGGCTATTGACGCCATTGTGGTGGGTGACGGGTTTAGAAGGCAAACATTTACTCATGAACTATCGGTTGTGGCGGGACTTACCATTTACGCTGCATTTTTTCAGTGGCTTATGACCTTGATTAACAATCGAGTAGTGTATAAATTTTCGGCAAATATCAGGAAAAAAGCATCGGACAGAATCTTTAAAATGCCACTTTCTTTAATTGATAATAAGAGTGTGGGAGATACAGTTTCAAGAATCACCGTGGATGTAGAAACTGCGGCAGATGGTTTACTTCTTGGATTTGGTCAGACATTTACCGGAGTTATTACTATTATTCTTACCATTGTTTTTATGTTTAGAATGAATGTATGGATAAGCCTTATAGTAATTTGTCTTACACCGCTTTCGTTCTTTGTGGCATCTTTTATTTCTAAGATGACTCATAAGTTCTTTGAAAAGCAAGCTCGCGATCGAGGAGAGATGACCAACTTAATTGAGGAAATGATTGGTAAGGGAAAAACTGTAAAGGCTTATGGGTATGAAAAAAAGGCAGAGGAAAGATTTGCCGATATTAATAAAAGACTTGTAAGGTCGGGTTTCTTGGCGACTTTCTATTCGTCAACAGTTAATCCGGGAACCAGGTTTGTTAATAATCTTATTTATGCGGCAGTTGCTGCGGGAGGTGCTTATATCGCTGTAACTAAGGGAAGTATTACCGTGGGTGTTTTGGTAAGTTTCTTAACTTATGCGAACCAGTACATGAAGCCTTTTAATGAGATTTCCAATGTGCTTGCGGAGATTCAAAATGCATGGGCCTGTGGGGATAGAGTTTGCCAGATGATTGAGAGTGAAAGCGAGGTGCCTGACAAGACCGGTGCTGTGGAATTAGATAGAGTTATTGAAAGTGCTGCTGACAGGCAAAAGGGTGATGTGGTTCTTGAAAATGTTGATTTTTCATATAACAAGGATAAGGAACTTTTGACGAATGTTAATCTCCATGCAAAGCCTGGCATGAGGGTGGCAATTGTTGGACCTACGGGTTGTGGCAAGAGTACTTTGATAAACCTTTTGATGAGATTTTATGATGTTGATAAGGGAGCGGTTAAGGTTCAAAACATTGATATTAGGGATGTAAAAAGGAATAGCTTGAGAAAATCATATGGAATGGTGCTTCAGGAAACATGGCTTAAGAGTGGAACAATCAGAGAAAATATTTGCTACGGATACAGAGATGCAACGGATGAGGAAATTTATGAGGCGGCCCGTATCACCCATGCGGATAAATTTATCAGGCAGATGCCTTTAGGATACGATACATATATTTCAGAGGATGGAGGTCAATTGTCCGAGGGGCAGAAGCAGCTTTTGTGTATTACAAGGGTTATGCTCAAACTTCCGCATCTTTTAATTTTAGATGAAGCAACTTCCTCCATTGATACAAGAACGGAGCAAAGGATACAGAAAACCTTTGCCAAGATGATGAAGGGAAGAACAAGTTTTATTGTTGCTCACAGACTTTCAACCATCCGTGAGGCTGATTTGATTTTGGTTATGAAGGATGGAAATATTATTGAACAAGGCACCCATGAAAGTCTTATGGAAATGGGTGGATTTTATAAGAAACTTTATATGAGCCAGTTTGAGGTGGTATAAGAAAAAACCGACCTATGTTTTCGATGGAAAACTTAGGTCGGTTTTGAGCGGAACAGGGGACGGTTCCTCGTTCCAAAAATATGGAACGAGGAACCGTCCCCTGTTCCGCTGTTTTCTAAGAGTGTGGTCTGGAATTAAGGAATCATAAAAAGCAGACCACTGCTTAAAAGCAAGTTGTGGTCTGAAATAAAGTAATCTTAAAAAGCAGACCACAGAAGAAAAGCAAGTTGTGGTCTGGAATTAAGGAATCATAAAAAGCAGACCACAGAAGAAAAGCAAGATGTGGTCTGAAATAAAGTAATCTTAAAAAGCAGACCACAGATAAAAAGAAGAGTGTGGTCTGAAATAAAGGAATCTTAAAAACCGGACCACAGAAGAAAAGCAAGTTGTGGTCTGAAATAAAGGAATCTTAAAAACCGGACCACAGTAGTTAGGTTCTCGGAGACAGGGGGCGGAGACAGGGGAGCGAACGGAGACAGAGAACCGTCCCCTGTCTCCTTCAAAAACACTCCACACTTCTTACACAAAGTGTTCACAAAGAATAATTAAGATAGTGCGTAAATAAGAAACAACTAATAGGGTTTGACTAACAAGCAACTATCAGACATGAGATTTGAGTAAGGAGGTATATTATGAGACTTAAGAAATTATTGTTAACAGGAACAATGGCGGTTACGCTTACAACAGTAACTATTGCAGGAAATACTTATGGTATTAATCAGGTAAAGGTAGCAGCAGATACTGATGATGAAGCATCAAACAATTCATCAGATAGTTCATCTAGTGAAAACTCTGATAAAAAGACACCTCTAGAAAAACCAGATGGTTCAACGGATGGAGGCTCGAACGACATGGGTACACCTCCAGATAAACCGGATGATTCATCAGGTGGAAGTTTAGATAATATGGGAACACCTCCGGATAAGCCGGACGGAGCATCAAGCGGAGAAGCACCAGATGGAGCACCAGGTGGTAACTCAAATGGTGAGGCACCAAGCGACATGCCGGGAGGCGGTGGTGGAGCTAATACACAAACTTTTGATTACAGCGGAGAATACAGCGGTACTTTAACTGTGGATGGCTCTAGCGAAGAAGCAAGTAAAACCAGCGATGGCGAAACATTAGAAGCAACAGATATGGATGTTAATTCGGTATTGGTTGAAAATGGAGGAACTTTAGAAATTACTAATGCCACATTGAATAAATCAGGTGATGATACATCAGGTGATAACTGTAATTTTTATGGACTAAATGCCATACTTTTAACACTAAATGAAAACTCAAAAACATATATTTCAAATAGTACACTTACTGCAGACAGTGAAGGAAGTAATGCGATATTTGCCACTGATGGTGGTACTGTATTTGCTTACAATAATACTATAAATACAACGGCAAATAGTGCAAGAGGATTAGATGCAACCTACGGTGGTATTATTGTGGCTGACAGCATGGACATTACAACTCAAGGTGATCACTGCGCTACCATCGCAACTGACAGAGGTGGCGGTACAATTTCTGTTACTTCAAGTACTCTTGAAACAAATGGTTCGGGTTCCCCGCTTATTTACTCAACTGGCGATATTGAAGTAAGTGGAGTAAGCGGTACTGCAAACGGCAGCCAGATAGCCGGTATGGAAGGCCTTAATACAATTATTATTCAGAACTCAGATCTTGAAAGTACAATTACAGGAAAGACAGCCAGTGATCCAATAGCTGATGCAATTATTCTTTATCAGTCAATGTCAGGAGATGCAGATACTTCAACTGGTGATGCGGCACTTTTCCAGGCGGTGGATTCAAGTCTTACATCTGCAATTGAAGAAGGTGCGTTTTTCTATATAACAAATACAAATGTAAATGTCCTTCTTTCAAATACCGAAATTAATTATGATGATAGTAAGGCAAATCTTATTACAATAGCAGGAAATGATGCAAATAGTTGGGGAAGCGCTGGAAGCAATGGTGCAACAAGTAATTTTACTCTTTTAGATGAAGAAGTGAAGGGTAACATTGAAGTTGATACAATTAGTAGTTTGAATTTCTATGTGCTTGAGGGAAGCACCTATACAGGCGCTACAAGTATTACAGAAAATACAGATGCCACAGAAACAGTTGATAATAATCTTACAATTAATGTGGATGAATCATCTACATGGATAGTTACAGGTGATAGTACAGTTAATAATCTAAATGTGGCAAATGGTGGCCAGATTGTTGATGAAGATGGTAAGTCTGTAAACATAGTAGTAAGTGGAGAAACAGTTGAAGAAGGCGATAGTGATATTACAATTAATGTTACTGGTTCATATGGAACAGAAGTAACAACTTCAGATGTAAATGTAGTATTTACAAACTATTATGATAGAAGTGAATTTGATGAATACTTCGGAACAAGTACAGTATTTGCCAATGCTACTGTAAGTGAAAGTGGCGATGTCGATTCATCAGAGGCTGTTGAAGATAGTGAAGATGGCAGTGAATCTACAGAGGCAAATGAATCAACTGAAAGTGAATCAACAGAAACTTCCGAAAAACAGGAAAAAGACAGCGGACTTTGGATTATAGTAGTTGCAGTAGCGGTAGGCTTATGTGCTACAGTGATGTGTATATTTAAAAAGAGGAAATAAAGAACAGGAGACAGAGGACGGTTCGGAGACAGGGGACGGTTCTCTGTCTCCTTTTTTTGTCGGGAGACACACGGAACAGGGAACCGTCCTCTGTATCCCTGTTTTTTCTAAGAGTGTGGTCTGGAATTAAGGAATCATAAAAAGCAGACCACTGCTTAAAAGCAAGTTGTGGTCTGGAATAAAGGAATCATAAAAAGCAGACCACTGCTTAAAAGCAAGATGTGGTCTGGAATAAAGGAATCTTAAAAACCGGACCACAGAAGAAAAGCAAGATGTGGTCTGAAATAAAGTAATCTTAAAAAGCAGACCACAGTAAAAAAGCAAGCCGTGGTCTGGAATAAAGGAATCTTAAAAAGCAGACCACAGAAGAAAAGCAAGTTGTGGTCTG
>Ga0129307_1000915_pt1 | contig 38450 bp, 36 predicted proteins | sample P1105metagenome_FD_94437 | JGI IMG/M metagenome (GOLD analysis project Ga0129307, IMG submission 94437) | Capybara group fecal microbial communities from Wisconsin, USA - P1105 metagenome | ecosystem: Host-associated > Mammals > Digestive system > Large intestine > Fecal | place: USA: Wisconsin...
AGGCGGAACGAGAGCGCGGATTTCTGAACGCCTTCCACCGTGGGCACCGTGGACAGGTCCTGCACAACTTCAGCGCGGACCACAGACTCCACAATGGAGCGCGGACCGGAAACTGTCAGCGTAGTCGGGTCCAGGGTGGTGGATGTCGTATACCAGCCGTCCTCCATCTCACCCACCGTATCGCGGACAATCGGAATGCGGTTCCTGGTAATGTATTCTTCCACTTCCAGCGTCACAGTGGCCGGTGTGACTTCCAGCACATTGCCGTAGGCGGAAGAATTGGTGGTCAGGACGCGAACCTGCTGGGTACCGGCAGAACGCACTCGACTCAGATCGATTCGCGGAACAAAGTTCGCGGCACTCACCGTCTGATACTGCATCTGCGGAACCGAGGCGCGGATCGTTACATCCTGAATCTGGCTGCTCAGGTCGTTGGTCACAATAAACCCATTGCGTTTCATATTGTCCGTACCCGAAACGGTCAGGGTGACATCGGGAATCGTTTTCTCCCTCGTGATCGTCGGATCCTGGGCAATCAGGACGGACCAGATGACAGCCGCCAGGAACAGAGAAAGCAGTTTATAACCCCAATTGCGGGTCAGCAGCTTTTTCAGTTCCTCCCTGATAATTTTCCATTTGGAGGATAACGGATTGCTCATGCCTTCTCCTCCTTTCCGAACTGGAAGAGACGTTTCCACGGGCTGGCCTGCTTGTGGAACAGGTCATTGAGCATATTTCTCAGGGAAGTCTCATCCAGTCCCCGGCTGATCTCCCCGCCTCTTGCATAGGAAATGATCCCCGTCTCTTCTGAGACAATCAGCGACAGCGCATCGGTGGACTCCGTCAGTCCGATCGCCGCACGATGACGGGTTCCGAGCTCACGGCTCACATTCCGGTTCTCTGTCAGTGGAAGAATGCAGGCTGCAGCAACCACGCGTGTCCCGCTCACCACCACGGCTCCGTCATGGAGCGGCGTGTTGGGTTCAAAAATGTTTTCCAGAAGCGGTGAGGATACCGCAGCATCAATATACGTGCCTGTTTCCACGTATTCCTTGAGACCGGTTTTCTGCTCAATGACAATCAGCGCACCGACGCGCCTGCGGCTGAGGGATACACAGCATTCCACAATCCCGTCAATGGCTTTGGTCACTTCATCGTTGTCCTCGCGCTTGGAGGAGGAATTGAGACCCGCGCCGCGCCCAACCTGTTCAAGGGCATGCCGCAGTTCCGGCTGGAAGAGAATGACAAGAACAATCGCGCCGTTCTGAACCACGCTTGCCAGAAGCCAGTTGAGTGCTGTAAGACCAATCATATTGCTGACCAGGGAAGCAATGATCAGAAGCCCAAACCCTTTGAGAACGGCGCTTCCCCGTGTATGTCGAATGAGCATGAGGATCTCATAGAGAACCACTGCCACAATCACAATATCCAGGATATCTGCCAGCCCCAACCTGTGTAACAAATTCCAGTACGCGTTTTGCAATGTCTGAAGACTGATATTCAATGCAATCGCCTCACTTTCATTTCAGGATGGGTTCCTTTGAAGTATACACTATTTACGAATGAAAACCTAGATTTGTTCCTTGAATTTTAAGAAAAATTTCTCCCCTTGCAAAAAGGGACAGGCGTCCTGTCCCTTTCTGTTTCTGATACTGTTATACTGTCAGTTCAACCTGTTTTCCGGCTTCCCCCGCCGTATTCTCCAGCAGCGGACGAATGATCTCATCGAGGTATTCTGTGACCTGTTCTGCGGAACGACCGGTGTAATTTTCCGGCTTGAGTACCGAACGGAGATCCTCTTCGTTGAGCTGGAAGGAAGGATCTGCAGCAACGCGCTCAATCATATCATTCTCCCCGCCTTCTTCCTTCACATGGCGGGCAGCGAGTTGTGCATGCACACGAAGTTTTTCATGAAGTTCCTGGCGGTTGCCGCCTTTTTCCACGGCATCCATCATAATGTTCTCGGTGGCCATAAAAGGGAGCTCCCGCATCACCCTCTGGCGGATGACTTTCTCATACACCACCATGCCGTCACACACATTCATCATGATATTGAGGATCGCATCCACGCCCAGGAAAGCTTCTGCCACAGCAATACGCTTGTTGGCTGAGTCATCGAGCGTTCTTTCAAAGAACTGGCAGGATGCGGTGATCGCCGTGTTGAGCGTATCCACCATCACATAGCGGCTGAGTGCGTCAATGCGCTCGCTGCGCATGGGGTTGCGCTTATACGGCATGGCAGAAGATCCGATCTGACTCTTTTCAAACGGTTCCTCCATCTCCTTGAAGCTGGCAAGGAGGCGCATGTCATAGGCAAACTTGCTGGCTGACTGTGCGATGCCGGAGAGCACGGAAACCACCTGATAATCCACCTTGCGGGAATAGGTCTGTCCGGACACAGGAACCACCCGGCTCATGCCGAACATGTCGGCAATGCGCTTTTCCACACCGCGGACACGGGCTGTGTCCCCGTGGAAGAGCTCCATAAAGCTGGCCTGGGTGCCCGTGGTGCCTTTGGAGCCCAGGAGCGCAAGAGACTGGATTCTGTGCTCAACTTCCTCATAATCCATATAGATTTCATTGAGCCAGAGCGTGGCACGCTTGCCGACTGTCGTCAGCTGAGCCGGCTGCAGGTGGGTATAGGCAAGGCACGGGAGTGCCTTATAGCGGTCGGCAAAGTCGGCCAGAAGGCTGATGACCGTAAGAAGCTTGGAGCGAACAAGCTCCAGGGCTTCCTTCATAATCAGCACATCCGTATTGTCCCCGACATAGCAGGATGTCGCACCGAGATGGATAATACCGGCGGCGTCCGGGCACTGCAGGCCGTACGCATAGACATGGCTCATTACGTCGTGACGGACTTCCCTCTCGCGTGCGCGGGCCACATCATAATTGATATCGTCCTTATGGGCTTCCAGCTGGGCAATCTGTTCGTCGGTGATCTCCAGACCCTCGGCCTGTTCGGCCCTGGCCAGTGCAATCCACAGCCTGCGCCAGGTGCGGAACTTATGGTCCTCTGAAAACAGGAACTGCATTTCTTTGCTTGCGTAGCGTGTGGAAAAAGGGCTTACGTAGCTGTCCGTCGCCATCTTGCTGCCTCCTTGAACAAAGTCAGCGGCCGTAGAAAGTGCGGCCGCCGAAAAATGGATTACTGATACTTGTTGATCACGCATTCCTGCCCTTTGCTTCCATCCACAGGAAGTTCGCAGGTGAAAAGAGAAATGCGGTTCTCGCTGTCCAGGCTCTCCCAGACTTCCTTCGTCCAGTCTTCAAAGGAACCCAGCACGCTGACGCGCTCAGGCTCACCTTCAAAGGACGGGATCGGATTGCCGTCGCAGCGGTAGGTATGAAGGAATGCACCTTCCCCGTTGCCCATGGTGGAATATTCGAAGAACTGGCGGAGCACCACATCAGGATTGCCGCGGTCGCTCTTGAGAATGGAGAGACGGAAAGATGCCTGTCCGTCAGCCACTTCCACCAGACCGGAAATTCGGGGCGTGTAATTGGGCATATCGGGCTCAAAGGTTCTGGAACGGAGGGCATCCTCAAAGGTTTTGCCCGCTTCCAGATAATCCCGGATGGTATCCGTCTGATCGCCGTTGGTGATGATATGCACACCGCCGGAGATATGACGATACGGGGCATAGATGATCAGGCGCGGGTCGATCATCTTGGATTCGTCATAGGCACGGGTCTCCAGCGTATCCGCATCGGTCTTGACAAAGATCCTGTTGCGGCTGTTCTCGCTGCGTCCCATGATGAAATACGCAATACGTGCGGCTGTCCCGTCTTCATTCATGCCCAGGACAATGCCGCGGCCGGGATAACGGTTGCCGGCAAGAAGAGATACCATGTTTTCCATAACAGCCCTCACTCTTCAATATGCAGGCGGCGGGCCATTTCGATATAGGCCTCTTCCACCCCGCCCATGTCACGGCGGAAACGGTCCTTGTCCAGCTTCTCATGGGTGGTTGCATCCCAGAAGCGGCAGGTGTCGGGAGAAATCTCGTCAGCCAGCACAAGCGTGCCGTCGGAGGTGGTGCCAAACTCGAGCTTGAAGTCGATGAGTTCCACATTGATTTCCTTGAAGAAACGGATGAGCACGCTGTCAACCTTCAGCGCGTACTCGGCGATGAGCTTCATCTGCTCGTCGGTGGCCCAGCCCATGGCTGCGATGTGATACTCATTGACCATCGGATCGTCGAGTTCGTCGCACTTGTAGCAGTATTCGATGACGGGCTTGCGCAACGGGGTGCCTTCCGGAATGCCCAGACGTTTGGACAGGCTGCCGGCGGCCACATTGCGGATGATGACTTCGAGGGGCACGATGCTGACCTTCTTGACGACGGTCTCACGGTCGCTGATTTCCTCGACAAAGTGGGTGGGCACACCGTTCTTCTCGAGCATCTGCATGAGGCGGTTGGTCATCATGTTGTTGATGGCACCCTTGCCCTTGATGGTGCCGCGCTTTTTGCCGTTGAGGGCGGTCGCGTCATCCTTGTAGTCAACAATCACCAGATCAGGCTGATCGGTGGCAAACACTTTCTTGGCTTTTCCTTCATAGAGCTGTTCAAGTTTTTTCATACTGTTTCGCCCCGCAGGGCTTCCTCCTTTATTTCTGTTCCTGAAGTGCACGGTCCTTGAGTAATACGGCCTCGGTCTGTCTGGCCCGGAGCTCTTCGAGCTTCTGGGCAATGGTGTCATCCGAAACGGCGAGAATCTGAGCCGCCAGAAGCGCTGCATTGGCTGCACCATCAATGGCAACCGTTGCGACAGGCATTCCGCTCGGCATCTGTACTGTGGAGAGCAGTGCGTCCAGACCGTCCAGTGTCGAGGATTTGATCGGGACTCCGATCACCGGAAGTGTGGTTCTCGCCGCAAGTGCTCCTGCCAGATGTGCCGCTTTCCCAGCGCCGGCAATGATTGCTCCAAAGCCGTTCGCTCTGGCATTTTTGGCGAAGTCTGCAGCCGCATCCGGTGTCCTGTGAGCTGAATAAATGTGCGCCTCACAGGGAATGTTGAGTTTCCCGAGCATATCCAGTGCACCCTGCATCAGCGGAAGGTCACTGTCGCTGCCCATGATGACCGCAACTTTCTTCATGAAAACGTCCTTTCTGAATTGTTCTCGATTGTCCGGAGTTCCGAACAATCACAGCAATTGTACCCATCCTGCCGCACTTGTCAAGGCGCAGAGCAAAACTTTTTCTGTTTTGTTGCACTCATTTATTTTTCAGGTTTATTCCTTGTCTCATATCAACCAGATTGTCCATTTATCTACCCGAACGTTTTTCCACTTTCTATAAGAAAAATTCGTAAATAATTTATCAGGACCGTTTCCGCACAAAAAAACATGGCCGGATGCACCCGGCCATGCGATGATCTGAAGTCGATGCCTTTACCGGCTTCCCTTGTCGTACGGGATGCCTTCGGCTTTGGGAGCTGCAGAATTTGCAGAGAAGAAAATCAGGACAATCAGGGAGATGATATACGGGAGCATATTGTACACCGTGCTCGGGAGGTTCAGGTTGTTGAGCAGCGGGAAGCCCGTATAGACATTGGAAAGTGAACGGAAAAGTCCGAAGAGCAGCGCAGCGAGTGCAATCTTGGTCGGCTTCCAGCCGCCGAAGATCATAACTGCCAGGGCCAGGAAACCAAAACCGGCCACGCCGTTTTCAAACTTCCATTCGGAAACACCGGCGGTGATGTACACCAGGCCGCCAAGTCCGCCCAGAAGGCCGGAGATCATGACGCCCGCATAGCGCATCTTCCGCACATTGATGCCCACCGAGTCCGCCGCCTGGGGATGCTCGCCGCAGGCCATGAGGCGCAGGCCGAAGCGTGTCTTATAAAGAATGACATAGGACAGAATCAGCAGCACCAGTGCCAGGGGCATGAACCAGTTGAATTCATAGCCGCCAACAATCAGGAAGTTTTTCTTGGCTGCAATGTACTGTATGGTAGAAGACGGATTATTCGGGTTCTCAGCGGTATTCAGGGCCTTGACGATCACGGTGGCAGCTGCAGTGCCCAGCAGGTTCATGGCGGTGCCGACGAGTGTCTGGTCCGCCTTGAAATCAATGGCTGCGACAGCGAGCAGCAGCGAATAGAGAATCCCCATGAACATGGCCGCAAGAACGCAGACCACGAAGACCAGCCATCCGGCCGTCCCGGCAGGCAGATACTTCATCATCAGGGCGCCGCCCAGGGCACCGAAGACCATGATGCCTTCCAGACCGATGTTGATCACGCCGGAATGCTCCGAGAAGCAGCCGCCCAGAGCGACGAGCATCAGGACGGAAGTAAATACGAGCATGTACTGAATCAGCAGGATCATGATGCCTTCCCTCCTTTTGCCATGCGGATCGCTTTCTCTTCGCGGCGGTCGAGCGTCTTATTGAGTGTGGTCTTGAAGAAGAGCACAAAGCTGCAGAGATAAATGATCAGAGAAGAGATAAAGTCAGAGATTTCGGCAGAGTAGACGCGCATGTCCAGGAAGCTGCCGCCATCGGTGATGTGCTGGATAAACAGCGAGGAGACAATGGTGCCGATCGGATTGAGGCCGCCGAGGAAGGCAGCGGCAATGCCGTTAAAGCCCATGGCGGGAACCGAGGACTGCGTCACGCTCCACTGCTGAAGCCCGGTGAGGTACAGCATGGCCGCGCCGATGCCGGCAAGCCCGCCCGCGATCGCCATGGTCAGGACAATGTTCTTCCGGTCCTGCATGCCGCAGTACTTGGCCGCATTCTTGTTCAGGCCCGTGGCTCGCAGTTCATAGCCAAGGCGCGTCTTGTTGAGAACGACCCACACAGCGATGGCCAGGAGCACGGCCAGAGGCAGGGCGAGACCGACATACTTGTTGTTGCTGAAGAGTTTCTCCAGCCCGAGCGACGGCATGATGGCGCCGGGATTCGCGACGGTGGTCGCCGCGCCGTCCACCATGACCAGATGCTTGGAAATCGCATAGGTGTAGTTGGAGGTCGGCTCCTTGACGTTGGCCAGGAGTGTATTGACCAGGTACAGGGTAATCCAGTTGAGCATGATGCAGGAAATGACTTCGTTGACGTTCCGGTATGCCTTGAGGACACCGGAGATCGAGCCAACCAGGGCACCGGCCAGAATTGCCATGACCATGCACGGCAGCCAGCCCCAGCCAAGGCCGATGGCGCAGTAGATGCACGCACCGGCGCCGGCTACATACTGTCCGGCTGCGCCGATATTGAACAGGCCGACCTTGTAGGCAAAGAGCACGGACAGGCTGCACATGAGCAGCGGCGCGGTCTTGACCAGGGTCATGCCCAGGTTTTTGATCTGGGTGGCCGGTTTGGAATAGGTCCAGAAATTCTTGACAATCGCGGTAATGGCCTGACCTGCACCGGCCGGGTTAATGATCAGCAGCGCAATATAGCCGATCAGGAGGCCGAGAAGAATACATACGAGCGAAGCGAGCAGTGTCTGTACGCTCGGTTTTCTAAGCAGCGGTGTACGTTCCTTCTGCATCGTCAGTCCTCCTTCCTTTCGCTGTCTCTCTTGGCGCCGGCCATGTAAAGACCCATCTCTTCAGGCGTGGTCTTCTTCGGATCGAGCTCGCCGACAATTTCGCCTTCATACATGACCAGAATCCGGTCGGACACATCCAGCACTTCATCCATTTCCAGGGAGACGAGCAGCACGGCCTTGCCGGCATCGCGCTGGGCCACAATCTGGCGGTGAATGTACTCGATGGCGCCAACATCCAGACCGCGGGTCGGCTGCACAGCCACCAGCAGCACCGGATCCTTATCAATCTCGCGGGCGATGATTGCCTTCTGCTGGTTGCCGCCGGACATGGAACGCACCGTCGTGGCAGAACCCTGGCCGGAACGGATATCGTACTGATCGATGAGCTTTTCGGAATACTTGCGGATATTGGGGCGCTTCATGAAGCCGATCACAGAGGAGAAGGCTTTCTCAAAGTACCGCTGGAGAATCATGTCATCCTCGAGCGTGAAGTCCAGTACCAGGCCGTGCTTGTGACGGTCCTCCGGAATATGGCTCATGCCGGAAAGGCTGCGTTCACGGATCGAGGCTTTGGTGATATCCTTCCCCTGCAGCTCCAGCCTGCCTTCCTTGAGCGGCTCCAGACCGGTGATGCCGTAGACCAGTTCGGTCTGACCGTTGCCGTCAATGCCGGCAATGCAGACGATTTCACCCGCATGCACATCAAAGGAGACATGATGCACGGCATCCTTGTGATGGGTGCGGCTGGCCACACTGATGTTGTCCACGTGAAGAATCACCTCGCCGGGATGGCTTTCCTTCTTCTCCACGTGGAAATTGACGTTGCGGCCGACCATCATGGCGGAGAGATCTTCCATGGTGACATCTGCTGTATTGACCGTACCGATATACTTGCCCTTGCGAAGCACCGAGCAGCGGTCAGCGACGGCCATGATTTCTGCGAGTTTGTGGCTGATGAACAGGATGGATTTGCCTTCGGCACGGAGATTTCTCATGATCTGCATGAGCTCATCAATCTCCTGGGGCGTCAGAACAGCCGTGGGTTCATCAAAGATCAGGATCTCATTGTCACGGTAGAGCATTTTCAGGATTTCCGTGCGCTGCTGCATGCCGACGGTGATATCTGAGATCTTTGCATCCGGATCCACCTGCAGGCCATAGCGCTCGGAGAGTTCCACCACGCGCTTGCGGGCTTCATCCTTTTTGAGAAGGCCAAACTTGCTGGTCGGTTCCACACCGAGGATGATGTTGTCCAGAACCGTGAAGCATTCCACCAGCTTGAAGTGCTGATGCACCATACCGATTCCCAGGGCGTTGGCATCATTCGGGTCGTTGATCTTGACGACCTGTCCATCCTTCTTGATGACACCCTCCTCGGGCTGATACAGTCCGAAGAGCACGCTCATCAGGGTGGACTTGCCAGCACCGTTCTCCCCGAGCAGTGCATGGATTTCGCCCTTTCTCAGCTGCAGGGTGATGTTGTCGTTGGCGATAATGCCGGGAAAGCGCTTGGTAATACCCAGCATTTCAATGGCGTATTCGCTTCCCAATTCGCAGCCCTCCTTTATTTTTCCGGCAGAGCCGGTCTGCAAATTCTGACAAAAACCCCCGCTTGGCCTTGCAAAGGGTAAACGGGGGCTTTTGTCAAAAGCCCGGAGGGGAGGACCCTCCGGGACACGCAATTACTTCACAGCACCGCGGTCATTAACCGTCACAGTGGTGGCAGGCATTGCTTCGATGGCATTGGACACGGTGATTTCGCCGTTGAACATCTTGCTGACCAGAGCAGCATAGTCGTCAGCGGTGAAACCGTCGGCATACTGGGTGGAAGGAGCGATCTGCACATAGTTGGCAGCAGGATCTTCGCCAACCAGGCCCAGGGTTGCAACCTGTCCGCCGTAGTTTGCCCAGTTGCCGGCTGCGATTTCAGCAAGCATGGTGTTGACGGTGGCAGCCAGGCCCTTCATGGCGCTGGTGACCGTCAGGCCTTCGCCGTACTGACCGTCGATGATGGCAGCCTGGTCAACGTCAACGCCGATGACCTTTGCGCCTTCAACCTTGGCAGCAGCTTCAGCAGCGGAAGAATAGATGCCGCCGCCGCAGGCGAACACGACCTGCACACCCAGGGTCTGATACCAGTTGTCCATGTAAGCGGTGATGTCGGCATCACCAAAGAACTGGTTGCCGTACACATACTCGATGACCACGTCGCCGGCCTTGCCCAGTTCGACAGCGGCAGCGTCAGCGCCCTGCACGAAACCGAAGCCATAGCGGACAACAGCGGGAACGGCCATGCCGCCCAGGAAGCCCAGATGGGTGTAGCCCAGCTTCACAGCTGCATAACCAGCCATATAGCCGCACAGTTCTTCCTGATACACAGCGCAGTACACGTTGGAAGCAGGCTCAGCGCCACCCAGGTCGCCAGCGCTCACGTCGAGTGCGACGAACTTGGTGTCGGGATATTCGCCCTGCACTTCAGCGATGGTCTCGCCGAAAGCATAGCCGGGCAGAACGAGCACGTTGTAGTCTTCGTCAACAGCCTTCTCGACCATGGCAACACGCTCAGCGGTGGAGTCACCGGCGGGCTTGTAGTAGGTGAAATCGACGCCGTTTGCTTCGCAGTAGGCCTTGGCAGCCTCATAGGTGGTCTGGTTGAAGGACTGGTCGGTGATGTCGCCGTAGTCGGTAATCATGGCAACACGCATATCCTCTGCCAGAGCAGCAAACGCTGTCATGCACAGTGCCAGGGACAGGAGAAGGGCAAGTACCTTTTTCATTGGAATTTCCTCCTTTTTATGTCCGAAATTCAACTGATGCGTCTGTGTATCAGCTGTTTCTCATTATATTATATCATATTCTTTTCTTCCCGAAAAGGGATGCCTTCTGACGAATTTAGAGAGCCTCCGTCCGGAAAAACTCACTGCATCAGAAACGTCATGGTCACCGTCGCCGTATAGCTCAGGGAATTGGAGACGATCTGCGTGCCGGCACCCTTGTCCATGGCTGCCTCACTTCTGGTGACCATAGCGCCGGCATAATCTCCGTAGTTTTCCTCCACCAGCACCAGTTCACCCAGGATTCTGCCGCAGCCCAGTGCCATCAGTTCAGCCTTTCTGCGGCCCTCCTTGATCGCGGTGACCAGGGCCTGATCATAGGCCGCGGAGGCCTGGGAAGACTGGAAGGATACACCGTCACAGGTGCTGGCTCCGGAAGCAAGCGCGAGATCAATCAGCTCCCCTGTCCGGCCGAGATCCTTCACAAGGACATTCAGCACATGGTTGACCTGATAGCCGAGCACTTTCTCCATATCCATGGAGGAATAGTCGTATACCGGACTGACATAATAATAGGATGTGGTGATGTCCCCTGTCTGAATGCCGGCTCCAACCAGCGCGGTTTTCAGTTTTTCCACAGTATCAGCATTTTCCGCTGACGCCTGCGCCGCATCATCCGCCGTTGTCCGTACACCGAGGGACAGGATTGCGCGGTCTGCTTCCACACTGACCGTGGCCGTTCCTGTCACAACGATTTTTCTGCTTTCCTCTGCTGTGGCCGCAGCCGTCAGCAGAAGGCACAGTGCAAGGAGAAGCGCGAAAATTCTGTTTTTCATCGTTTGTTTCCTTTCTTTCACTGTTCTGTCTATCCTGTACGAAAGACACAGGGTCTTCCGAAAGACGCGATTACCGTTCATCTCTGAAACTCGAGAAGCCCTCGCCAAGTGCCTCGTAGGCTTCGGTAACGAACATGAAGGCATTCTCGTCTTCTTCCTGCACGATCTTTTTGATGGTGCTCAGCTCATTTCTTGACACCACGCTCATCACCACGGGCCTCTCTTCCTTTGACCAGGCACCGCGCGCCTTGAGCTGTGTCGCCCCGCGGTTCATCTCGCGGAGAATCCGTTCGGACACTTTTTCCCATGCATCGGAGATGATAAAGCAGGCCTTGTCGGCGGTCAGGCCGATGAGCACGGCGTCAATCATCTTGGAGGATGCATAGATATCAATGATGGCATAAAGCGCTTCATTGGCGCCAATGAACACGGCGGCCGCCACAATGACGATAAAGTCCATAGCGAAGAGAAGGACGCCGACCGAAAGAAAGCTGATATGCTTATGCAGGAGTCTGGCCATCATATCCGTTCCGCCCGTCGTTGCCCCGCCGCGCATAATCATTCCAAGCCCCACGCCCAGAAGAATTCCTCCGAAAAGCGTTGCCAGAAGCGGATCCTCCGTCATGGGAGCCAAGGGCAGAAGGTCAATGGAAAGCGAGAACAGGGTCATGGCAATCAGGCTGCGGAAAGCAAATACAGGGCCCATCTGCCGGTAGCTGAGAATAAACAGCGGGATATTGAGAACCAGGCTCACCGTACCAACCGGCCATGAAAACAGATGATGACAGATAATGCCCACACCGGTCAGGCCGCCCGGCGCAATCCCGCAGGGCGTCAGAAACAACGGATAGGCTATGCCGCCGATCAGGCAGCCGAACACAATATGGAGGTAGGCATAGAAGACTTCTTTTTTCATTGTTTTCAATTGCTGAAGCATGTTCTTGGGGGACCTTTCCATCTTAATATCATGTATATCACGCCCTGTCCGGCGGGTATGCCTGAAAGTCAAAGCTGTTGAGGCGGGCTTTCCGTTCTTTCCAGTCCGGGAGGAGCACGGTCATTTCAGCATGAAAGGCCGGCGAATGATCCGGATGGTGCAGATGACAGAGCTCATGGACCAGTATATATTCAATGCACGCAGGCGGCGCCTTGACCAGATTGACCGCCAGCGTGACCTTCGCAGTTGCGTGCTGACACGAGCCCCACTGGCTCTTCGTATCACGGAATCGCAGTTCCTTTACCCGGACACCCATTCTGTTCTCCCATTCCGGAAGGAGCTGCCGGATCAGGTCCGTAAACTTCTCTGCACGCCATCGGACAAACGCCTTCCCGCTTGGCACTCCGTTCTCCCCCAGCGTCACCCGCTCTCCAAGGCACGGATGGTTTTCACCGGGCATGAAAGACGGATGCCATTCATCCACGCGCACAGCATGCTCGCGGATCCAAGCCTCATTTTCCGACAGAAACTTCTGTATATCGCTTTTCCCAGCCCAGGGCGGAAGCGTCAGGGTCAGTGAATCCCGTCCTTTGCGGCTGGTCAGGGAAAGCCGCCTTGCGTTGGCACGCCGCACCAGCCGGATCAGATATCCGTTAAACTGGAAATACATGTTTTACGCCTTCCCTTCTTGTGCGAAGTATGCCTTCCTCATAAGCCCAGCCGGGCATCAGTTCCGTCATGCGCTGCCAGAAAGCCGGCGCATGGGTCGGTTCCTCAAAGTGATTGAGCTCATGGAGAATGCACTCATCCACAACCTCCGGGGGCATCCAGCACAGCGCCTTATTGAGACGGATCGTCTGCTCCCTGCGCGCACAGGTGCCCCAGACACCTGCGGGACAGTCAAACGTCCATGTGCACGCACGCACCCGGCTCAATTCCATCAGTTCCGGAAGCCGGAGGCGGATATGCGTTTCCAGGGCTTCCCGGCAGACAGTGCGAAGCGATTCCCTGTCAACGGAAGGAACAGGTTGTCCGAGTACACAGGGTGCAGCACCGCGGGCAGACTGCCTGCCCTGCAGGAAGAGCTCTGCGGCATTCTCCGGAGCGCCGAGCGGAACAAACAGGACAAAAAAAGACTCCGACCTGCGTTCGAGCCGGATCGCGCCGAGATATGATTCCTCGAGGACACGGACTTTTGCGCCCTCAAAGAAGATATGCCGCACCGTCTCACCTCATTTCCATGTGCCGAGAGTGTAGCACAGTCATTTCCGCATGTCAAATAGACCATTTTCCCACAGAAAAAGCCCGGCCGAAGCCGGGCGGACATATCGGGAAAACCGATTACACTCTGCCGAGATCCATGGCGGTATCGCCGTTCTTGTTCTTGCCGAAGACATAGTCGTTGCCGGGCAGGATGGCATTGAGCAGCACGCCGACCAGGGAAGCCACAGCCAGACCGGACAGGGAGATGGTCACAGAGCCGATCTGGAAAGCGATGGCACCGGCCGTGGAGAAGGAGATGCCCAGGGACAGGGACATGATCAGAGCAGCAATGATGACGTTGCGGCTCTTGGTGAAGTCCACCTGGTTTTCCACAACATTGCGCACGCCGACAGCGGAAATCATGCCGTAGAGGATCAGGGACACGCCGCCGATGGTGGCAGTGGGCATGCAGTGCACAAGCGCTGCAAACTTCGGGCAGAAAGACAGAACTGCCGCGATGCAGGCAGCAATGCGGATGACTTTGGGATCATACACCTTGGTCAGAGCAAGCACGCCGGTGTTTTCGCCGTAGGTGGTATTGGCAGGAGCACCGAAGAGAGCGGCCATGGAGGTGGCAAGACCGTCACCGAGCAGGGTGCGGTGCAGGCCGGGATCTTCCACAAAGTTGGCACCAACGGTGGAGGAGATGGCACAGATGTCGCCGATGTGCTCCATCATGGTGGCCAGGGAAATCGGCACCATGGCGATCAGGGCAGAAATGATCAGGGAGCCGTTTGCGCCGGAGAAGAGAGAGAACACGGTTTCTTCCATCTTAATCGGGAATCCGATCCAGGCAGCCTCGCGGACTTCGGTGAAGTCCACCATGCCGCAGAGAGCGGCAACAGCATAGGAGCCGACCACACCCAGGAGAATCGGGATGATCCTGATCATGCCCTTGCCCCAGATATTGCACACCACGATGATGGCAACAGCCAGAATAGCAATCCACCAGTTGGCAGCGCAGTTATTCACAGCACTGGAAGCCAGGTTGATGCCGATGCAGATGATGATCGGGCCGGTGACAATCGGCGGGAAATAACGCATGACCTTGTTGGGGCCGAATGCGCGGAAAAGCATGGAGATGACCACATAGATCAGGCCTGCAACCAGAACGCCGATGCCCGCATAGGGAATCCAGCCGGTGCCTGCCACCCCCTGGCTTTCAGCCATGGTCCTCACAGCAGCATAACCGCCGAGGAAAGCGAAGGAAGAGCCCAGGAATGCGGGAACCTTGCCTCCGGTGATGAGATGAAACAGCAGGGTGCCGAGACCAGCCATCAGCAGTGTGGTGGCGACATCAAGGCCGGTGAGCGTCGGAACCAGAACCGTCGCGCCGAACATGGCGAAGACGTGCTGGAAACCGAGCAGAGCGTACTTGCCTGCAGAGAGCTTCTTTGTGTTGGACATGAGAATCTTCCTTTCTGTATCCTTTGTACCATAGGGAAGGAATGAATGATATTGATATCCGGCAGCGCCGGTTATCTTCTGTCTGTCAGGAGATACTGTAGAGGGCTACATTGTCCTCCCCGTCCACCTCAGTGACCTTGACGCCCACGCGTTCCATATGGGAAGTCGGAATGTTCTTTCCCACAAAGTCCGGACGGATCGGCAGTTCTCTATGGCCGCGGTCAATGAGCGCCGCAAGCCGGATCGCCGAAGGGCGTCCCAAATCCATGACTGCCTCCATGGCGGCCCTGGCCGTGCGTCCCGTAAAGAGCACATCATCGACCAGAACAATGATCCTGCCCGTCACGCAGCACGGTATCTTCGTGCCGGACACACTTGGCGCATCGGAAATTTCTGTCAGGTCATCCCGGTACATGGCAATATCGACTTCGCCGACCTCCACCCGGGTGCCTTCATAGCGCTCAATGAGGTCCGCCAGACGTGCAGCAATCGGAATGCCCCGTCTGCGAATGCCAACCAGCACCACCTGATCGAGCGGTTCGAGCTGTTCAATCATTTCATGCGCCATCCTGGCCAGTGCTCTGTTCATGGAAGGGCCGTCCAGGATCTGCGCCTTGACTTCAGTTTCCAATCGTTCATCTCCTCGGGATCGAAAAAAGCGCCTTTCCCGCAGCAGAAAGGCGCACATATGCAAAAAATATGTCCTGCCTTTGCAGCCTCACGGGACTGTTTTAAAGGAACCAGGTTTACCGCGCGCAAGAATATCATATCTTTTCCTTTTTGTAAAGCAGTACTTTCTGGTATGTGTTTTTCCGCCTCGGACATGCACATGATGTGCTTTTTGTCAAGACCTATTTTTCATGCTTCTGCAACCCGAGTTTATCACAATTCCTGCCCCGATTTCACGCCTGAAAGCCGCGCAAATTCATGATACATTTGCCTTCCTTTTGTATCATGGTTCTTGACAGGAAGGATGATTTGGTCTATTCTTGCATCCGAAGTGCAGAAAAAAAACAATCTGCCTTGCAAGGAGTCATTGGTATGCCACAAATTACGTTTCAGCCCATGATGGAAAGCCGCCCGATCCGCGACATCGCCTACGAAGTGCTCCGCCATGCCATCATAACCGGCGAAATCCCCGCAGGCGAACGGATTGTGGAAACTGAATATGCGTCCAGGCTGCACATCAGCCGCACACCCCTTCGCGAAGCACTCCGGCGTCTCGAACGCGACGGTCTTGTAGAATATGAAATGCGCCGCGGCGTGATGGTGCGCGCTTTTACCCTTGAAGATGTCGAAGAAATCTATACGATCCGCAATGCCATGGAAATGCTTACGCTGCCGGCTATCATCGAAAATGCCACAGCCGAGGATATTGCTTCCCTACGCCGGAAGCTGGCTGACATGGACCGCCTGATTGCCGCCAACGATGTCGACACGCTCTCTCCCCTCACCCGCGCCTTCCATGCCCAGCTGACGAGCCTGTGCCGCCAGAAGCGGATTCTCCGCGTGATTGACAGCCAGGATGAATACATCACCCGTTTTTCCGGCATGGCCATCCGTCAGGTAACCAATCTTGCCGAATCCCACAAAGAACACTATCAGCTGGTCGACTATGTTGAGAAAAAGGATCTCGAAGGATTCCGCACCCTGATGGCCCATCACATTGATGACAGCAAGCAGATGTGCCTCAAAGCGCTCAAAGAACAGTTCAAGGAGCAGAACCGCACATGAGTTTCCTTCTGGCCAATTATCATACGCACACAAAGCGCTGCCAGCATGCATCCGGGGAGGATGCTGATTACGTTGAGACAGCGCTCCAAGCAGGCTACCAGGTGCTGGGGTTTTCCGACCACAGCCCCTGGCCTTTTTCATCAGGATATGTCAGTCCGATCCGCATGCATGAAGACCGGCTGGATGACTACATTGCATCCGTCCACAGTCTTCAGAAGATCTATGAAGGCCGCATCCGCATCCATCTCGGTCTCGAAGCCGAGTATTTTCCCCGCTATCACGACTGTCTGCAGCGCATGCGTGACCGTGGAATCTCTTACTTTATTCTCGGGCAGCATTACGCCGATAGCGAGGAGGATACGCCTTACACCGGGAATGAGTGCGTGACAGCAGACGGGGTGATGCGCTATGCCGAGTCCACCGTTCAGGCCATCCTGACCGGCCTTTTTGTGTACCTGGCGCATCCTGATCTCTTTATGCGCCACAGGACCGACGAACAGTTTGACCCTGTATGCGAAAAGGCAGCTGACATGATCTGTCAGGCGTGCCTTGAAATGCATCTGCCGATCGAATACAATCTTCTGGGCGTGCGATATCAGCAGTGGGGAAAAAGCCGCGGCTATCCGTCCACCCCGTTCTGGGAGTACGCAAAGAAATACGGCAATACCGTGATTCTCGGCATGGATGCCCATGCTCCGTCCCATCTCGACGGACCCGACATCCGCCGGGAGGCTCTCGAACGTCTCCATACCCTTGGTTATCCCGTCATTGACCGTCTGCCCATGGACAGCGGATTATAAACTGGAGGTGCACCTTATGCAGACCTGCTGGGACCTTTCCTATCTCTATACCGGTTTTGACGACCCCGCCTTTGCTGCTGATCTTGAAGCGCTGAAATCCGGTATTGCTTCAGCCCGTACAGCGCTTGAAGCCGTAAAGGATGACAAAGAGTTTCTGAAAGCTTTTATTGCAGAAAACGAAGCCATTTCCACCCTGATGGACAAGCTCTTTTCATATTGTGAACTGACGCTGAGTGCTGATGCATCCAATGCGCAGGCGGAAAAGTATCTCGATCAGGTTGTTCTTCTTTCCAATGATATGTCCCTGCTCTCCTCTTCAGTGATCCGCCGTCTCGGCAGCATGAACAATCTGGACCAGACCATCGCATCCCTTCCCGAAGCCGGACCATGTGCATTCGCGCTCAGGGAAATGGCCGACCAGGCCCATCACTCCATTCCTGAAGCCATCGAGCCCTGGATTCTCAAAATGCAGCTTTCCGGCGGCGGTGCATTCTCCATGCTCCGCAACAAGCTTGACGCCACGCATCTTGTGGAATACCGCGGAGAATCCCTGCCGCTCTCTGCTGTACGCGGTCTTGCCTATTCTCCGGATGAAAGCGTCCGAAAAGATGCTTATGACGCTGAGATTGCCAGCTACAGCAAAATGGAAATCCCCATGGCTTCCTGTCTGAATGCAATCAAGATGGAAGCCAGAACCCTCTCCGAGCTCAAGGGATATCCATCTGTTCTGGACATGACGCTTTCCGAATCCCGCATGGACCGGGAAACGCTCAATGCCATGTGGACTGCCGTACGGGAAGCTCTCCCGGATTTCCGGCGTTACCTTCTTGCCAAGGCCAGACTGCTCGGCCACAAAAAAGGACTGCCCTTCTGGGACCTGTTTGCCCCAGTCGGAAAGAGCAGAACCTATACCCTGGAAGAAGCTCACGATCTGCTGCTCCGGGAAATGGGCAAGTTCACCCCAAAGATGGCCGAGTTTATGGACCATGCCTTCCAGGCCGGCTGGATCGATGTGTATCCGCGTGCCGGGAAAAGCGGCGGTGCATTCTGTGCCGGTGTGCACAGCTACGACCGCAGCCTGGTTCTGACCAACTTCCAGGGCAGTTTCTCGGATGTCTCGACGCTCGCCCATGAGCTCGGTCACGCCTGGCACAACCGCTGTCTGGCCGGTCTCCCCTATCTGATGATCGATACACCCATGCCGCTGGCCGAAACGGCCTCCATCTTCAACGAGACCATGCTCTCCTATCAGGTGCTCTCCTCCTGTTCACCGGAAGAAGAACTTCACCTGCTGGAAAACGGTCTGATGGAAGCCACCCAGACCGTGGTCGACATTTACAGCCGTTTCCTCTTTGAGTCCGAGGTCATCGAAACCCGGGCGGATCACTCCATGACGCCTGATGAGCTCAAGGAAGCCATGCTGCGGGCGCAGGAGGCATCCTACGGTGAGGGCCTCGATCCCGATTTCCGCCATCCCTATATGTGGGCCTGCAAGAGCCATTACTACTCCTCCGGCCTCAATTTCTACAATTTCCCCTATGCCTTCGGGCTTCTCTTCGGCAAGGGTGTTTTTGCACGTTATCTCAGGGAAGGCAGTGCCTTTGTGGACACTTACTGCAGCCTGCTCCGCTCATGCGGTTCCGCGCCGGTCGCCGATGTTGCAGCCAGTGTCGGCATCGATGTGCGCTCCGTCGATTTCTGGAGAGAAAGCCTTTCCATGATCCGGCGCGATATTGACCGCTTCTGCGCGCTGGCCGAATGAGCCGCCGCAGAGGCACAAAAAAAGAACTGCTCGCGCAGTTCTTTTTTTGTGATCCTATCCTCAGCCAAGCATCCAGAGAACCAGAGAAAGCACAACAAATACAGCTGCAGAAATCTTGGTTCCCAGTTCGAGTTTGCTCTCAACGGCTGCTGCCTTTGTCTTCGACATATTTGCAGTTACTTCGCCTGCAATGGTGCCGAGGCCCTGGGCCTTGCTGGACTGCAGGAGAACTGTAACAATCATGAACAACGCAGAAAGAATAACCAGGATAGAAAGGACAATTGTCATAGTGTACAACCCCCTAAAAGATGTCCGTGAAATAGTATCACAGACCGGCGTAAAACGCAAGGCTTTTCTTTACTGCGGCTGTTTTCCGATATAGGCAAGGATGCCGCCGTCCACATACAGGATGTGGCCGTTGACAAAATTGGAAGCATCGCTGGCAAGGAAAACAGCAGGTCCGCCCAGGTCTTCCGCTTCGCCCCATCTGCCGGCCGGCGTCTTGGCGCGGATGAAAGAATCGAAGGGATGCATGGAACCGTCAGGCTGTTTCTCGCGCAGCGGAGCAGTCTGAGGCGTTGCAATGTAACCCGGTCCGATGCCGTTGCACTGGATATTGTACTCGCCATACTCGGAGCAGATGTTTTTGGTCAGCATCTTCAGTCCGCCCTTGGCAGCTGCATAGGCAGAAACCGTTTCACGGCCCAGTTCGCTCATCATGGAGCAGATGTTGATGATCTTGCCATGGCCCTTCTTGATCATGGAGGGGATGACAGCCTTGGAAACAATGAAAGGAGCGTTCAGGTCAACATCAACCACCTGACGGAACTGGTCAGCGGTCATCTCGCACATGGGAATGCGCTTAATAATGCCGGCATTGTTGACAAGGATGTCAATGACGCCCACTTCCGCCTCGATTTTGGCGACCATGGCCTGAACCTGGTCTTCCTTGGTCACGTCACAGACATAGCCGTGCGCCTGGATGTTCTTTTCCGCATAGGCCTTGATGCCCAGATCCACTTTTTCCTGATTGATGTCATTGAAGACAATCGTGGCACCAGCGTCATGCATAGCATTGGCAATCGCGAAGCCGATGCCATAGCTGGCGCCGGTAATCAGAGCAACTTTGCCTTCGAGAGAAAAAGGATTCTTCATATACTGTTCCTCCATTTCATTCATATGGTTCCGAATTACATCAGATCCTGCATGGCAATTCCGTCCATGTCATCAAAGTCCTGGTTCTCGCCGCACATACCCCAGATAAATGTATAGGCACGGGTGCCGACACCGGAGTGGATGGACCAGGAAGGTGAAATCACAGCCTGTTCGTTGCGCATGATGATATGGCGTGTCTGCTGACCTTCACCCATCATATGCACCACAAAGGCGTCTTCCGGCATATCGAAATAGAGATAGACTTCCATACGGCGGTCATGCGTATGGCAGGGCATGGTGTTCCAGACACTGCCCGGATTGAGCGTGGTCATGCCCATCACCAGCTGGCAGGACTTGACCTGTCCCGGAAGAATGTACTTCCGGATGGTGCGGGAATTGGCGTCTTCCTGGGTGCCGAGTTCCTGATACACACAGTCTTCAGGACGGATATACACCGTAGGATATGCAGTATGTGCAGGGCACGAATTGAAATAAAAATGTGCAGGGCAGGCAGGATCCTTCGAAGCCAGAGCAATCTCCTTGCTTCCTCTTCCTACATACAGTCCATCCCGTGTGCGCAGTGTGTAAACAGTACCGTCCACTGTGACCGTTCCCTCACCGCCGATATTGATGATGCCCAGTTCGCGGCGCTCCAGGAAATACTCTGCACGGAGCTCGTCCCCCGCATCCAGCGTCAGCACCTTATCCACCGGTACAGCACCGCCCGTGATGATTCTGTCGATATGGCTGTACACCATCTTGACAATGTCTTTCTGAAACAGATCATCAATCAGGAATTCGCTGCGCAGCCGTTCGGTGTCATAGGTTCTGACATCACGCGGCGAGCAGGCTGTACGTAATTCCATAGCCATTCCTCCTGTCTTTCATTCGTTCTGCTCAGAGGCAGATAAACATACCTTATTTATTGTATCGCATCCGCAACTGTTTGAAAAGGGTTATTTTCATTCCAGTCAGTCTATGGAAAGGAATTGTTTCAGCTTGTTTCGATTGCCGCGGAGATTGGGCACAATGACGGCCATGCCTCCGATCACTTCGGAATGATATCCTCCTGCGGACGGAATCGTCATGGTCGAGATTTCAGCATTCTGGCATCGAATCGCCATGGGAATCAGGCGCAGGACATCCCCAGCGGTCAGGTCGGTCGTTACAGCATCCAGGTTCTCCGTCACAACCTGCGTGATCTCAGCAAAGGTCAGCTGCATCACTTTGTGGAAGCCGGCCTCAATCACCTTTCTCTGCCGCTCCGTGCGTGCAAAGTCATTGTCGATCTTGCGGATTCTGGCATAGCACAGCGCCTGCTTGCCAGTCAGGTGGGTCTTTTCTCCCCATTCCCAGAGCAGCTGATCCTCTTCCCGGTCCCCTGTATATGTATTGTAGAAACGCAGAATGCTGTTGACCTGCTTCTGCTCCGCTTCAGATACATCCACATCGATCCCGCCGATCGCATCAATGAGGCGGATCAGTCTGGCAAAGTTGACTTCCATATAGGCATCCGCTTCAACGCCGAACACACTGCGAAGTGTTTTTCTCAGCAGTCGGTCACCGCCCCATATATAGGCAGCGTTCAGGCGGTTTGACGACCTTCCCGGAATCGCCACATACATGTCCCTGAGGAAAGAAACCATCTTGATGGTTTTGCGGTCAGCATTGATCTGCACAAGAATTGTGGTATCCGCCCGCCCGCGCTTGTCCTCCTCGTAGGAATCCGATCCGATCAGAAGCAGGGTATATACATCCGTATCTGCAATGGAAGAATCTTCAGGAATCACCAGAAAATCAGTTTCATCCTGCTCGGCGAGCACCTTCAGGAGTTCTTCTTCCGTCATGGGCTGCAGATCTTCAGGATTCTCCGCAGGAAAGCTGTCAGTGAAATCCAGATCAGAGAACCAGTCGTCATCCAGATCCAGAATATTTTCCTGCCCCGCCGGACTATCCTCCGTCACCTCTTCCTCCTGGAGCGTCCCGTCGTCCTCAAGCTCCCAGATGACATCCTCCGCGCCGGCGGCAGTGCCTGCGCACAGCATCACAAAAAGCATGATCCATGCTATCCACCGTTTCAAACGCATTCTTCTCCTTCATTTATTTTTGTACAAATTGCATTGCGGTTCTGAGAAGTTCCTCCCGTTCATTGGATGTCTCGCCGCTGATCACACGGTCAAGAAGCACCTGGAGGATCTCCCCGATTTTTTTCCCTGCCGGAATGCCCAGCCCCATCAGGTCCTTCCCGTTGACAGCAAGATCCCGCAGCGTCACACAGGGATTGGTCGAAACAAGGTCCCTGAGTCTCTGCACACGCTGCGCATGGGCACTTTCCACTGCCTCCCTGTCAAACGTTCCCTTGCCCAGTGCATCGGCCCGCTGCACTTCCATGAGCTGCAGAAGGGTTTCTTCACCGTACGCGCCAAGGCGCCTGCGGAGCATCTTCAGACTGTCTTCCAGGGGCAGGTCATGATCCCTGACCAGAAGAAGGACCTTATCCCTGGTTTTGTTGTCCACCCGCAGCCGCTCCATGGCAGACGCAGCCAGTTTCACGGAATACTCTGCGTGTCCGTAGGCGTGCCCGATTCCTTTTTCATCCACAGTAAATGCTCTCGGTTTTCCGGCATCGTGAAAGAGCATGGTCAGGCGCAGTATTGTTTCGGGACGCACTTCAGCTGTTGAGCGGGCAAGATGCTCATAAACAGTAAAATGATGATACGGATTGTGCTGCATAAATCCGACCGATGCATCAAGCTCAGGAAAAACACTGCAGATCACCTCAGGATAGCTGAGCAGGATGTCCAGCACTCCCTGTCCACAGAGGAGTTTCTGCATTTCCTGCCAGATGCGCTCGGGCGCGACATGAGACATCGTATCATACAGAAGACGGATCGCGCGATCCGTTTCTTCCTCAATAGAAAAAGCATAAACAGACGCAAAGCGCAAAGCACGCAGAATTCTCAGCGCATCCTCATCAAAGCGGTGCGCCGGATTCCCGACGCATCGGATCACGCGGCGCGACAGATCTTCCTGCCCTCCAAATTCATCACGGAGTCCCTCTCCGGGATGGTATGCCATGGCATTGACCGTAAAATCCCGCCTGGCCAGATCTTCTTTCAGATTCCGAACAAAGCGGACGAAGTCCGGATGACGATGGTCCGAATAGTCCCCGTCTGCGCGGTAGGTCGTCACTTCATAGGGAACATGGTCCACAACAACAGTCACCGTGCCGTGCTGAAGACCGGTCTCCACAATATGGCAGAAAGGCACATTCGCGAAAACACGCTCCACTTCCGCCGGTTCCGCTGAAGTACAGATATCCCAGTCTTTCGGTTCCCGGCCGAGCAGCATATCGCGCACACAACCGCCTACCGCGTATGCTTCATATCCTTCAGCATTCAGCCTCGCAATCACCTGTTCAGCCGCAGCAGGGAGGCTGAAATGAAAATCCTTCATACATATCACCTTCACGTGCCTATTGTATCATGATTTTCTGTTCCCTCAATGCACCTTCCGGAAAAGCGCTATGTTTGTTTCTTGTCTTTTGTGCAATATGTAGATTTTTAACGGTTTTTTATAACACTTTTGCCTTGTTCTGCGTGATTTCTGTTCTTTTGGTGTCCTCATGTGACCAAAACGATGCAATTAAGACCTTTCGCAGATACTTTTATCGTTGAAAATGAATGTTTTTTAGCTTTACAATTTGCGCTGTTCATGGTAGTATATCTTGGTTACCATTCCGCCTGACCAATGGGCGGCTGATTGCGCTTCTCCTGCGCGTGTGCCACTGGTCAGAACGGTTGATATGGTACGCACCGGGGTCTGTGTCCCTTCCAATTGTCACAGATTCTGATGCGCCGCGCACCTGCTTTCACCAGGGGACGGCAGACAGACAGATCGTCGCATTCGCGGGGAGGGTTGCCCTGCCAACGCAGATGACTGTTTCCTTCCCAGGACGGTCAGAGGGACTGTCCAGTAGTATTTGGAGGTGTTTTACACACATGGCACGCATTGCGGGCGTTGACCTGCCCAGAGAAAAGCGCGTGGAGATTGGCCTGACCTACATTTACGGTATCGGTCTGACCACTTCCCAGAAGATGCTCGCTGATGTTGGGATTAATCCTGACACGCGGGTAAAGGATCTCTCCGAGACCGAAATCAGCAAGCTGCGTGACTACATCGAGCATAACCTGCATGTTGAGGGCGATCTCCGTCGTGAAGTCTCCCTGAACATCAAGCGCCTGACTGAAATCGGCTGCTATCGTGGTGTCCGTCATCGCCGTGGCCTTCCTGTCCGCGGTCAGAACACCAAACAGAATGCTCGTACCCGCAAGGGTCCCAAGCGCACCATTGCAGGCAAGAAGAAAGCCACAAAGTAATTTACGGAAAGCCCGTTGAAACGGGCACGGAGGGATGATACATGGCACCCAAGCAGGCCAAAATGAAGAAGGCTGTGCGCAAGCGCAAGGAGCGCAAGCTTGTGGAGCGCGGCACGGCCCATATCACTTCTTCTTTCAATAATACAATTGTTACTATCACTGATACTCAGGGCAATGCTCTGTCCTGGGCTTCTGCCGGCGGACTCGGTTTCCGTGGCAGCAAGAAGTCCACTCCCTTTGCCGCTCAGATGGCTGCCGAAACGGCTGCCAAAGCCGCTATGGAATACGGCCTCAAGTCTGTGGAGGTATTCGTCAAGGGTCCTGGCTCCGGCCGTGAAGCAGCTATCCGCTCTCTGCAGGCTGCCGGTCTGGACGTCAACATGATCAAGGACGTAACACCTATTCCCCACAACGGCTGCCGCCCGCCAAAGCGTCGTCGCGTTTAAAGGTTTTGAAGGAGGACTACGAACATGGCAACCAATAAGCAGCCGATCGCCAAGAAGTGCCGGAGTTTCGACGTATCTCCGGCCGTCATGGGATACGGCAATAAGAAATCGACCCGTAACCCCGGCGGCAACCGTCGCAAGAAGGTTTCTGAATACGGGGCTCAGCTGAAGGAAAAGCAGAAGGTCAAGTTCGTCTACGGTGTTCAGGAAAAGCAGTTCCACCGCTATTATCTGAAGGCCACCAACATGAAGGGTGTCACCGGCGACAACATGCTCCGTCTCCTTGAACTTCGTCTGGACAATGTTGTTTATCGTCTGGGTCTGGCCAAGACCCGCCGTATGGCCCGTCAGGTTGTTGTTCATGGACACATCCGCGTGAACGGCCAGAAGGTGGACATTCCTTCCTATTCTGTGAAGGTCGGCGACGTGATCACGCTCCGTGCCCGCAGCGCAGAAATGGATATGTTTAAGAGCCTGCGCGAAGGCACCACCGTGCTGACGCCCAAGTGGCTCACGTTTGATGCACCGAACCTCACCGGTAATGTGAATGCTCTTCCTGCACGCGAAGATATCGACATGCAGATCCAGGAGAACATGATCGTCGAATATTACTCCCGTTAAGTCTGCGATGCAGCCTGACAGGAGACGCAATCTGCTGACAGCATGGATTGTCAGGCAGCAAACCATCGAAGACCCCATTGAGGAGGATAAGCGTAATGACCGGAGAATTCGAACAGGCACGCATCGAATGTGTGGAAGCCAAAGAGAACTACGGCAAGTTTGTTGTAGAACCGCTCGAACGTGGTTTTGGACAGACCCTGGGCAATGCCCTGCGTCGCGTCCTGCTCTCTTCCCTTCCCGGCGCTGCATTCTCATCCGTGCACATCGAAGGTGTGCAGCATGAGTTTTCCACAGTGCCCGGTGTCAAGGAAGATGTTTCTGAGCTGATTCTCAACCTCAAGGGCATGGCAATCAAGCTGTACAACGAGGATGAGACCCCCAAGACTGTCACCGTCGATGCGAAAGGTCCCTGTGTTCTGACCGGGGCTGACATCGTCACGGATCAGGATGTGGAAGTCATCTCGCAGAACATGCATCTTGCCACTCTCAATGAGGATGCACATCTTCAGATGCAGATGACCGTCGGCCACGGCCACGGTTATGTAAGCGCTGATAAAAACAAGACACCCACCATGCCTATCGGAGTCATTCCGATCGACTCGATCTTCACCCCCATCCGGAAGGTGAACTACACAGTCGAAGATACGCGTGTTGGGCAGATGACAGACTTTGACAAACTCACGCTGGAAATCTGGACCAACGGCACCATGAAGCCTGAAGAGGCAATCAGCTGTGCCGCCAAGATTCTTACCGAACATCTTCAGCTTTTCGTGTCCCTCACGGATCAGGTCATCATTCCTCCGGCACCTCCTGTTGTGGATGACAACAACAAGGATAAGGTCCTGGAAATGACCATTGAAGAGCTGGATCTGTCTGTCAGAGCCTATAACTGCCTGAAGCGTGCCAACATCAACACGGTGGCTGAGCTTGTCACACGCAATCAGGAAGATATGATGAAGGTTCGCAACCTCGGCCGCAAGAGTCTTGAAGAAGTGGAACAGAAACTTCAGGGACTCGGCCTGGCCCTCAAGCCGAACGAAGAATAACGCGGTTGTCCAAAATGCAGGTTTCTGCATAACCCGTGTAAGGAGGAAAACACCCCATGGCACATCAACGTAAGCTGGGTCGCGTTGCTAGTCAGCGTAAGGCTCTGCTCCGTAATCAGGTGACGAATCTCATCTGGTATGGCCGCATTGAGACGACCGAAGCCAAGGCGAAGGAAGTTCGCAGCATGGCTGAACATCTCATTACACTGGCTATCCGTGAATGTGAGAATACTGTAAACGTTACCAAGGAAACCCATAACGACAAGGGCCAGCTGGTTACGCTGGACCTCGTTAACGATGCTCCCTCCAAGCTGCATGCACGCCGTATGATGATGGCGTACCTGTATGACCTGAAGGAGCCGAAGAAAGCAGACGAGAACAAGGCTGAATACAAAGAGCGCACCAAGGATAATAAGCATCCTGTTGTGGAAAAGCTCTTCCGTGAAATCGGCCCGAAGTACAAGGCTCTGAATGCTGAAAAGCAGCAGAGCGGCGGCTATACCCGCATTTACAAGGTTGGCCCGCGCCGTGGTGATGGTGCAGAAATGGTCATCCTGGAGCTCGTGTAAGAAACACGTTTCGCACATATACTGGCACATCAAAGCAAATAAAAGCCGCGGTCTGAGCACACAGACCGCGGCTTTTTTATGATCTGAACTGCATCGGTTCGAAGAAATCACTTTTTCATCTTTCTGTCCTGCTCTTCCATCAGCCGGCGCATTTCCTTTTCGCATTCCCTGACAACACGCAGACGCTCTGTTTCCTCATCCTCTGCTTTCGGATTATAAACCACTTCATGACCAAAATTCAGTGTGCGTGTGCCTTTATGGGCATACATCGGAAGAAAACGACAGGCCTTATGCGTCCGCTTGTAATAGATTGTCGCCAGCATCATAAACCCGTCAAAAAGCTTACCCAGTCCCTCATGCTCATAGCCATGATCCTGGCCCTCCGCATTCGGGTTCTCAGGGAAGATCAGGATATTATCCCCTGCCTGCATCGCTTCCACGGTAGCGCGGAACGTTTTGATGAGCTCCATGGGATGATCGCGATAGACCAGAATCACCTCAAGCTGCTTCATGCACCACATGGAAAGCCTGCCTACAGCGTTTGCAATCCTTCGCTTCCACTTGTCCGAAATCTTCCAGGAAGCCAGATTATAGCGGCAGAAATAGTCTGAAAACTCCTCAACGGTTGTACACACCTGTGAAATGACCCAGGGGCGCATGGGAACCGGAAAGCATGCCGCACAGGCCAGCGGACCATATATGTCCCCATGATTGCACAGGAACACCAGTGGGTTGTCATCATCCAGCCGAATGTTTTCACGTCCTATGATTTTATGGCGCATGATAATCCGGATAACAAACTTGACAAACGCTGTCCCGAACGGCTGCCGATGCTCCTGCATCACCAGCTGTTCGATCTGGCTCTGCAGTGCTTTGTTGGTTTTGCCTTCGTCCCGCAAATGCAGGAACCGATCCAGCTTATCCATATTGTTCTTGGAGAGCGGGAATCGGAACGCACAGACAATGGAAATAATCACCATGATCAGGGCAGGCACAAGAAGCGCTGGATGAATCTGAATCTGGGGGCTCATGCCGCCTCTGCCGCCGAGCGTGAAGAGGATCGCAATAATGATCAGCGAGATCATATTCCCCATCAGACGCGAAAGTTCCATATTTGCCTGACGGACAAGAAACATGCTCGACAGCTGCATTCCCGCATCTGTATATTTCGCTACGCTGTCCATGGATGCTTCCATGCGCTGCATGGCAATCACGGTCAGCGTAGCACCCGCTGTCATCAGACACAGACACATATACATGCTCAGATAGGAGATATCCGGTTCCCGGATGACCGTACGGAAAGAATTCAGGGCTGAAAACCATAGAAGCAGCCCCAGCAGCATCACATAGGTCGGATTGACCTGACGATCCTTCTTCTTCATCCAGAACCGCAGAAGACGCTCTGCGATTTCCCGGGTTACCAGTGAAGTTGCAACCGCAAGAGCCATCTGGATGATCATGTCCTTCCCCACCAGAAGAACATTGGTATAGACAAGAACCACTGAGACAACCAGTGCAATGACAACCGCAGTGGACAGTGCACGATACGCTCTGAAAGCATTGGCCTTGCCCAGCATATCCTGGACTTCCGTGATCTCCTTGACTGCCTGCTCGGAGATTTCATAATCGTTGCTGGAGCGTACATCCCGAACCTGAATATACAATGCCAGCGCGTCCGCAATCCCATAGGCTGCAAACATCGTCCACGCACGCGGGCTCTCAAGGTTATAGAGAAAATCCCAGAGCACAGCGAGTGCCGGCACAATATGCGCACAGGCAAGGAATACACAGAACCAGACGAGCCTCAGGCCGCCCCGGGTCCGCATATGAATGAGACGCCGCGCCACTTCATCCCGCAAAAGCATTGCCAGAACAATCACCAGCACAGTCCAGAGCTGGAAGGAGGAAAGACGCATTGGATAGATGACCAGCAGAAACAGGCTCATGAGCAGCAGAATCAGAATCACTCTTCTCCATCTGCGCAGAGACTTTGGCAGGAGATTGGAGGCAGGTCCGATTGCCGCTGAGAAAAACTCTGATGAAACCTGACCGCACATATACATAGCGCCGCCAAAAAAAGGAATGCTGGTCAATTCATTCGAAGCCAAAAGACAATATATATATGCATACAGACTGCTGATGCCGATCATCAGACTTCTGGCAGAAGGTGACTGAAAATTCTTTCTGTCCATGAAAATCCCTTTCCTATCCTCATTCCTGCAGATTGTAGCATATCAAAAGAAATGTGGCAACTTGAGTCCGGCCGCTGTATGCTTTTCACGCGTTCAGCATTTGCCTTCCTGCGCATACTGTGCTATCATTCCTTCAATCCTAAAATTTGGAGGCTATGGAATGTATACACAGAGTGAGCTGGATAAACTGAATGTCGATCTTCGCAAACGCTGGATCATATATGCCATTCCCGCGGTCATTCTCCTCGGTCTGCAGGTCTACTCCCTGATCGTACGCAGTGAGCCAATGACCATTGTCTTTGCCGTTCTCCTGTGCTTCTGGTCCATCTTTTACATCAGTCTGCAGATTGTGCCTCTGATGCGCTACAGGACCCATGTTCAGAGTGTGCTTCATGGCATCACGCATACCGTGCGTGCTGTTTTCCAGCAGTTCGCTTCAGATGATTCGCTGGTGGACGGCGTCAATTACCGTGCCCTGCATGTTCTCTGTCAGAATGAAAACGGGGACGAATATGAGCGCCTGTTTTACTGGGATCTGCAGAAGACGATGCCCGCTTACGAAAAAGGTCAGGCTCTGGAAATCACCTATCATGACCGTGAGATTGCAGATATCCGCACGCTCTGAGCAGCCCTTTCCATCCGCATAAAACACCGGAAATGCTTTCTGCCTGATGCAGAAAACCTTCCCGGTGTTTTTGTTTTTGTTGGCGCAGCGTTCCCTTACGGCATCACAGAATCTGTTCCAGTCCCCACAGCACCAGCAGATGCAGCGGATACAGGAGATATCCGAGGATCTTGGGCATACGGATATTTTCCATCGGGAGGAGCATCAGAGGCAAAGCAAGCACTGCCATGCCCTGCAGACGGAAGAAAGGGGAAAGAATGGTTCCCACTGCGGGCAGACTCAGAAGCGGCTTCAGCGGGAGGCCGAAAATCGACGAAACAGTGCTGGATGTGCTTCCCCAGTACAGACAGTAGGCAATCATGACGGCTGCGATTGCACCCTTCCGCTCCCGGACTGCATACAGCAGGAAAACCAGCAGGACACCCTTCCAACCGTAGTCCGCATGCGTCACCACCGCAAGCACCATAACAACCGGTGGCGCCCACACATGGCTCCCCCACTTCTTTTCCCGGATGCCCCACAAGCCGAGCATGGACAGGAACAGCGTCAGAAACACGCTCGGCTCCTGCCATGTATGATTGAGCGCGATCATATACAGCGGCTGTGAGATGACGCCGGTGATCAGAATCCGAAGCAGATATCTGGGCATGCTGCTTGTAAATTCACAGCCCACCACCAGTGCCCAGCAGTACAGTGGGAAGGCAATTCTTCCCAGCATCCGCATTTCCGGAACACCTGGAAACAGCATTTTCCCCGAGTGATCTATCATCATAAAGATCAGGGCAATCCATTTGATTGTCCCTGTCGCAGTATTTCCTGCAAGTACGCCTTTCTTTTCCATGCCTGTCCGCACCCCTTTCGAACCCTTTGAGTATATCATATTTTCCCATTCTTTCGAAGGAACTGAAAAAAACCGTTTGCAACACGGTTTCGGTCATCATTCATTTCCTCTTCACACGAACTTCACTCTCGACCGATACAATCGCAGCATATCCTTCCGGGGGTGATGAAATGCAACTTTCTCGGCGTATTCTTCTCACTGCAGCCGCTGCTGCCGCGCTGCTTCTGCTGCTCCTCTGCCTTGTCGTGTTCTTGTGCTCTGCTTCATCTGCCACATCTCTCCCTGACTGTTCAGAAGACCTTGGGCTGGTCTTTGCTGATAACACAAATGCCCTGGAAGTACTTGCAGTCATTGACCGTTCTCCAGCCAGCCGATGCGGGATTCAGCCCGGGGACCGTATTCTATCGGTCAACAATACATCTGTCAGCACACTGGAGGAGCTGGATGCACTCATTCAGGAGGGCACAGTCAGTTCATCCGATCTGCTGACTGTCCGGCTGCTGCGTGGGTTTCAAACGATGGATCTGAGTCTCCGTATGAAGCAGCACTGCATTGCTTCAGTTTTCTGAGCTGCGTTTCAACTTTGGATGCTATGACAAGTCACCAATTATGATTGATTTCCCTGTCCATTTTTAGTAGAATTTCTCACTGTACACGGTACCAGAAGCATAATTGATTCTATATATCTGCATGGAGGCAATATAAAAAATGAAGCTCCTGATTGTCGACGATGAGAAGGGTATACGTGATCTGATCCGCAAATATGCCCAATTCGAAGGATACGAAGTTGAAGAAGCAGAAAATGGCATGGATGCGGTCGAAATGTGCCGCACCCACAGCTATGATCTGATTATCATGGACGTGATGATGCCCGAGCTTGATGGCTTCTCTGCGGTTCGTGAAATCCGCAAGGAAATGTCAACGCCTGTCATCATGCTCTCTGCCCGCGGTGAGGAATATGACCGGATTCACGGCTTCGAATCCGGCGTAGATGATTATGTCGTCAAGCCGTTTTCTCCGCGCGAACTGCTCATGCGCGTCAACGCAGTACTGAAGCGTTCCGGCTCCGTCGAAACCGCCCGCCAGAAGGATCTCATCCAGATCGGTGAAAGCATGGTGATCGACTGTACTGCCCATCAGGTCACCATTCACGATATTCCCCTCAATCTCAGCCCGAAAGAATATGATCTCCTGTACTACCTGGCCAGAAACCGCGGCATTGCACTGACCCGTGAAAAGCTTCTTTCGGAAGTCTGGGGCTATGATTTTTACGGCGATGACCGCACACTGGATACCCATATCAAGCTGCTGAGAAAAGAGCTTGGAGAGTATGCAAACCGTATCACGACGCTCAGAGGAGTGGGATATCGTTTTGAAAAAGACTGATTCTTCCCCCGCTGCAAAGAAAGCGCCGGGCATTCGCAGCAGGATTGTCATTTATCTCTCTCTGTTTATTGCATTCATCCTTCTCCTGTTATGGCTTTTCCAGATTGTTTTTCTGGACGATTTCTACCGCGGTTTCAAGAGCCGGCAGGTGGAAGATGCTGCTGAGATGATCATTCAGAATCTCGCCCAGGATGCTGATGATCTTTCCTCATCGGCGGGCATCATTGCTGAGCATTACGATGTATGTATTCTATTGCTGGACAGCAATGCCAGCGTCCTTCTCTCGGCAGAGGGAACCAAAAACTGTCTGATCCATAAGCTCTCCTCCAGAGCCCTTGCCTGGTGGTGCGATAAGGCAAATGATGACGGCACCGCCACCATGGAACTCTTCCATATGCAGTCCATTCCGTCCGGCCCCGCCGGCTCTCTTGTGGATGGCACAGGTACTGAAGTGATCGCTCCGCCAACCATGGATGCCCTTCAGCCGTCTGCCCAGCCGCAGCCATCCGCTTTCCCCTCGCTGACCGATGCAGCAGGAAAAAACACCGGCGGGCGGAAAAACCATCGACTCAGACTGATGGATCAATCTGAGATCCAGAGTCTTCTTTATGCAAGGAAACTGAACCTTTCCGACGGCACGGTCGCCACGCTGCTGTTAAATACGCAGATCAACCCGATTGTTTCTACGGTTTCTGCTCTGCGCTCACAGCTCTCAGTCATCACCCTGGTCGTGATCATTCTTGCTCTCCTTCTGGCCTTCATGATCTCCAATCATGTATCCAAGCCCATTATTGAGACCAACACCGCTGCCAAAGCGCTGTCACATGCACAATATACGAAGCCACCTCACAGCAATAAGTACAGAGAGATTGCCGAGCTGAATGAAACGCTTGTACACGCTGCCGAAGACCTTGGAAAAGTCGAATCTCTTCAGCATGAACTCATCGCCAACATTTCCCATGATCTGCGGACTCCGCTGACCATGATCGGGGGCTATGCTGAAGTCATGCGTGACCTGCCTTCCGAGAACACGCCGGAAAACATGCAGATGATTATTGATGAAACATCCAGGCTTTCCACTCTGGTCAATGAGCTGCTCGATTTCAGCCGTATGCAGGCAAGCGGTCTGACACTCAATCCGTCCGATTTCTGCCTTACCGATGCGGTGGACAGCACCGTCAAACGCGTCGGCAAGCTGACCGAAAAGGATGGCTACACGATTCGCTTTGAGTATGATGCGCCTGTCGATGTCACTGCAGACAGCATGCGCATCGGTCAGGTTGTGTATAATCTCATCGGCAATGCCCTGACCTACACCGGTCCGGACAAACTGGTCACAGTGCGTCAGTCCGTACATGACGGCTTTGCACATATTGACATCACCGACACCGGCAAAGGCATTGCAAAGGACGAACTGGACCTGATCTGGAACCGGTATTACCGTACCAAGGAAACACACAAACGTGCCATTATCGGATCGGGGCTCGGACTGAACATTGTCCAGTCGATTCTCAAAGAGCATGGCGTGCCGTACGGTGTGTCCAGCGAGCCAGGCAATGGTACAACCTTCTGGTTTGAACTTCCTCTTGCAAAATCCCGGGTTCCCGAAGAGAATCCCTGCTGATGCAGGGATTCTCTTGTTGTTTGCACCGCGCTCGAAAGCTGATATAATAGTGCCTGATTTTTCTCAAAGGTCGTGATCTGCCCTTGAATAAGAAATCCCGGATGACCGGATTCGGCCGTCTGAGCACCAATCTCCTGATCTCCCTGATCTTCCTGATCATTATCCTGCTGGGAACCATTCTCCTTCTTCTCCCTGCGGCCTCGCGAAGCGGGACATCGTGCGGCTGGATGACGGCCCTGTTCACCGCCACATCCGCCACCTGTGTTACAGGTCTTTCTCTGGTGGATACCTACACACAGTGGAGTCCTTTCGGCCAGATCGTTCTTGCGTGTCTCATTGAGATCGGCGGCCTGGGCTTCATGTCCATTGCAAGCATCCTGATTCTCCTCTTCCGCGGACAGGTCGGTATGAAACAGCAGATGCTCATCGCGCAGTCCCTGGGAACATCCGATATGCAGGACATTGTCAAAATGCAGAAGTGGATGCTCAAGATGTGTCTGATCATCCAGTTCGGCGGCATGGTACTTCTCACAGCCCGTTTTCTTTGCCAGTATCCGTTTGACATGGCGATCCGACTCGGCCTCTTCCATTCCGTCAGCGCTTTCTGCAACGCCGGTTTTGATATTCTGGGTTTCAGGCTGCCTGGGAGCAGTGTCGGCACGTATGCAACTGATCCTTTCATTCTTCTGCCTCTCAGTGCGCTCATCATTTTCGGCGGCCTTGGGTATATTGTCTGGGAGGAGGCAATCCGCGTTCGACGCTGGAAAAAACTGTCTGTCTATGCGCGCCTGGTTCTCCTGACAACACTCGCCCTGCTGCTTTCCGGAACTCTGATGATCCTGATCTGCGAATATCAGAACCCGAAAACACTCGGCCCAATGACTATTCCCCAGAAGCTGCTCGCTGCCTTTTTCCAGTCTGTAACACTGCGCACAGCCGGCTTTGCAGGAATTCCTCAGGAGGCGCTCACGGATGCCGGAAAATCGGTCTCGATGTTCCTGATGCTCATCGGCGGGTCAAGTGGTTCAACGGCCGGTGGTTTGAAAACAGTCACTTTTGTTGTCGTTCTCCTTTTCCTCAGAAGCCGCATGACAGGCAAACCCACCGTCACCGTATTCCACAGAACCATTCCCTCGTCTCTGGTCATCAATGCGCTGAGTATCTATGGTTTGATGGTCTTCCTCTCCGTCTTTGGTGCCACATTGCTCACGATGACCAGCCCGCTTTCCCTGACTGAAGCTCTGTATGAATGTGTCTCTGCTATTGCCACTGTCGGCCTTTCCTGCAATGCAACCTCACGGTTATCCCTTCCCGGGAAGCTGCTGATCTGTCTGTACATGTATTTCGGACGTGTGGGTATCCTGACAATCTCGCTCGGTTTCCTCCATCCGCGTACCACGGAACCCAGGTACCGGTATGCCGATACCAACCTGCTCATCGGATAATGCAGGAAGCACCGCAAATCTTAATATATGAGGAGTGCTGTCTATGAAATCATTTGCCGTTCTCGGACTCGGCCGCTTCGGCCGTGAGCTTGCTCTCCAGCTCAGCCGCCAGGGTGAGGATGTTCTTGCTGTCGACCGTGACAGAAAGTGTGTTGATGCCGTAGCAGACGATGTCACACGTGCCGTAACAGCCAATTTCAGGGAAGAGGATGTCCTGGAAGAGCTTGGAGTCGGCAGCTGTGATGTTGTCATTCTCTCTGTTGGCAGCGATCTTGCCCTGTCTGTCATCACTCTGATGAATCTCAAAGCACTCGGCGTGAAGCATATTATCTGCAAGGCATACGATGAAATGTACAGAGATGTGCTCCAGCGTCTGGGTGCAAACGAAGTGATTCTTCCTGAAAGAGAAGTGGCAGCGAAGCTGGCCGCCCGCCTTTCTTCCACGCATCTGCGGGATTATCTGATGCTCTCCGATAATACGGCAATTGAAGAGCGCAGCACCCCCAAGTCCTGGTGCAATAAAACCATTGGCGAACTGCGCATCCGGAACCGCTATAAGATCAATGTCATTGCCCTGAGACGAAACACAGAAACCATCATTGCCATCGATGCAGACACCACGCTGCTTCCCCATGATGTGCTCGTTCTCCTCGGGCAAACTAAGGATCTTCAGGAAATCATTGACATGGCATAATCAAGCAAAGAAAAAGAGCATCGCGAATGCTCTTTTTCTTTGCCTTTGGATCAGTCACACTGCCTTGTAAGCACCATGACGCAGGATGCATAGTCAATCGGATACAGCTTGGGCTGAATACCGAATGCCATCAAATCATTGGCGGAATAGACACAGCCTTCCTCGTCAACATACGTTGCACCTTCCGGAAGACCTTTCAGGCGAATGGGCAGAAGACGGTCATTCGGGCGAACCAGAATGCGGTATGCGCAGAAAACCACTCTCTTCTCATCAGCAAACTGCCATGCCACCACATTGCCTTCATAGGGGCTCAGAAGACGTGTAAACGTGCCTTTCGCTGTCGTATCCCGGATTTCCTTAACGCGGCAGATCTGCCTGCGCATTTCTTCGATATCTTCCTCGGATTGCTTTGTCAGATCCAGTTCGAAACCAAAGTTTCCTCCAAGGGCTACTTCGCAGCGCATCTTCATCGGCGTTGTACGTCCGGCCTGATGATTCGGCACGGCACTGACGTGTGCACCCATCGCACTGGCAGGATAGCAGAAGCTGGTACCATACTGGATGCGAAGACGCTCTGCTGCATCGGTATCGTCGCTCGTCCATGTCTGAGGCATATATGCCAGCATGCCCGCATCAAAGCGTCCACCGCCGCCTGAGCAGCTTTCAAACAGCACATCAGGAAAGCGCGTTGTGATCTCCTGGAGGACGCGATACAGGCCCAGCATGTATCTGTGTGAGGTCTCGCCCTCGCGGCCGTCATGGAGGCTTTCAGAGCCGAATTCCGCAAAGTTGCGGTTCATATCCCATTTGATGTAGTTGATGTCACCACTGGAAATAACATCTGAAATGGCAGAGATGATATAGTCCTGCACATCTTCCCGTACAAGGTCCAGAATCAGCTGCGTCCGGGCTTCCGTCCTCATGCGTCCGGGTTCATGCAGGCACCAGTCCGGATGTGCACGATACAGGTCTGAATCCGGGGAAATCATCTCCGGTTCCACCCACAGGCCAAAGCTGAGGCCCAGGTCATGGATCGCAGCGCTGAGCTGCTTCATGCCGCCGGTTACTTTCTCCTCATTGACAACCCAATCGCCCAGAGAGCAATGATCGTCATTTCTCTTTCCGAACCAACCATCATCGAGAACAAACATTTCCACGCCGATCGCTTTTGCTGCTTTCGCGATCGAGAGAATCTTTTCCGAATTAAAATCGAAATAGGTGGCTTCCCAGTTGTTAATCAGAATCGGCCGCTCACGGTCGCGCCATGCACCACGACACAGACGTGTCCTGTACAGGGTATGATACGTCTGGCTCATGCCGTTAAAGCCCTTGTCTGAATACACCATGACCGCTTCCGGCGTCTGGAAGGATTCTCCATGATGCAGGTGCCATGTGAAATGGCGGGAATGAATACCGGCCACCAGGCGGGTAGTATGGTATGCATTCTCATCGACCGTGATCTCAAAGTCTCCGCTGTAGACCAGGTTCACACCCCAGCACTCACCCATATGCTCCGTCGTGTCAGGATATGCCAGCGCAGCAAAAGGATTGTGTTCATGGCCGGACGCGCCGCGGACAGAACCGATAGATCTTGTCATACAGCCTGCATGCACCCGTTCCACCTGCCGCTCCTTGGCCCATGCACCATGGAGATGCACCATGTCAAAGCTTCCAGGAAGTGAAAGTGTGACGCTTGCTGCCTGATCCAGCACAAGATCTGTTTCTCCCTGATTGACAAGACTGCAGGATGCAGTGACAACCGGCAGACTGGCAAACAATGTATAGGCCAGGCGGACCATCAGCTGTGTTTTCTGATCATAGAGCAGGACTGTCAGTGTTTCCGCCTCATCATCCTTCTCTGTATAGACAGAAGGCAGCCCCGGCAGCTGGGGTTTCCCCTGAAGGATTTCATAGCCCTGATAGAACAGCTCTGAGGTCATTGCCCCATCCGCCTGCAAAACACGCAGCATAGGCGGTCTGAAGTCTCCTCTTCCGTCTGTAGGGCATGCATACGGCAGCATCTGACGCGGAGAATCAAATGATGCACCTTCCCCCCACTGCATTGTGCGCAGGGTGCATTCCGGATGATCGAGACGTTTTCCATAATATGTCATCAGGAGTTCTTCATGGCCTTCCTTGTCAGGAAAAAGGGCAAGAACCAATGATACCTTGTCATTGTAAAGATGAAAAATCCTTTTGTCTTCAAGAAACTGGAACATAAATGATTCTCCCTTCGTTGATTGCAAAGGTATTGTATGGTTGCCCGCTCCCACTGTCAACAGTGAAAAAATAAAACAAAAAAAGAAGCCCTTTCGAGCTTCTGTATTGGAATCCGGCAGCGACCTATCCTCCCGGGCCGTCTCCAGCCAAGTACTTTCGGCACTGAAGGGCTTAACTTCTGTGTTCGGGATGGGAAC